>Ga0082335_1000110_pt1 | contig 219016 bp, 222 predicted proteins | sample Subgrocontami58m_FD_72375 | JGI IMG/M metagenome (GOLD analysis project Ga0082335, IMG submission 72375) | Subsurface groundwater microbial communities from S. Glens Falls, New York, USA - GMW37 contaminated, 5.8 m (SPADES assembly) (version 2) ... | reverse complement strand
TTTTCAATTTTGGCCAACTGCCTGGCCGTGCGCGAATACACCTTATGGCAATACGACTCGCTGATACCAAAGACCGCCCCCAAGTTGATCAGGGTCGGATAGTGGCGGAGGTAATAGAGGGCCGGCAGCAGGCGGTCTTCCGTGGCCAGTTTGGAGCCTTTCCGGCCCCGCCGCGTCAGCGGGCTGAGGGCTTTTTGTTCATCAAGGTAGGTGCGAAGCTTGCCGTTGAGATGCTGGAAATCTTCCTTTGACAGCCCGACAAGGCGTTTGTATTCTTCAGGGTTGTCAGTGGGTAACTGGGCATACGGTTTCATGGCTTTTTGGCGGTTCAGGATAAGGCTTGCTATTTTAACCTGACGGTATTTATAGGGTCAGCAACATTTAGGAAAGATGTCTAGTATTTGGTGATAACAAAGCTTCATGAGTAACAACCGAAGCACCTATCGTTTTGGCTTTAGCAATAATCCAAGGGTCAGCCTTAGCCAAAAAGTTATCGCGATTCCCAGTGTTATAGTCGCCAGCAACAATAACTTGCACTATTTTCGTTAGAACGGATTGTGTTTCGGTATCATCATTTTTGATAAAGTGTTCAGGCCTAGCTTTTGCCCATTCAGCCAGTTCATCATTACCGTCTTTTAGTTCTTTGCCAATCATCTCAATACTCGCAACAGTACCTAGCTGAAATTGCTGATCGAGCCACTCCCAATAAGCCGGGCATATATCCATGCCGTAATAGAAATTTTTTGCTTGTATATAAGTATTGGAATCTAACAAATATTTCAAACGCCTAGCTCCTTAGCAAAATGGGCTATTTTGCTTGGTTTAATACCACCCAGCAGTTGGCTCGCTTCACGCAATAGTAGTTGACCGCTCAAAGCCTCGCTTACAACTGCACGGGAAAACCGATTGCTCAGTTGTGCTTTTTTTGTCTGGTAATAGGTAGGGCCAGTGCTATATTCTCGATTTTTATAAGAGGTCTGCTGATTTGCAATATAGCGCTGGTATTGATCTTGAGTGATTAAACTTAAAGTCTGCGCTCGCCGCGCTAAAGCCCATGTGCTTACATGAAAATGCGCTTCCAGTAGTGGCAAATTGGCTTCCCAATTATCTAGTTGGCTATTCCATAAAGGCTTAAACTCGTCAGCAGGTACAAGAAATTCGGCTGCTACTGCATTACAGAGAATTTCTTCTTCCCTTTGCGTTTTCGTGCTGCCGTCAGAAATACCGGACTGTCCAATCCATATGTGACAGAGTTCATGAATCAGCGTAAAAAGACGAGCGCCCAAGGCATCTGCATGGTTTACAAAAATGATGGGGGCATAATCATCTGCAATTGCAAATCCTCTAAACTCTTCAACTCGCAATGGCCTAGTATGATGCCCCAAGTTGCTTTGACGCATAACCAAAATACCTAAAGACTCAATCTTATTCACCAGATCCCGATAATAACCCTCCCATTTGCCTCGGTTTGGGTGCTTACCAACACCCAATTCAGTACGCATATTTTGAACGATTGCCATTACGCCATCTTTTACGGAAAACCGTCCAACAATAGTATTAGGTTCGGCGAGCTGCTGTTTTAAATACTCTTTGTACCACTCCTGACACTGCAACATGAGTTTTATCAAGTCGAGTAATTCTCCGCTAGGTTTATGGCAACCTTGGCTATCAATGGTTCTTAGGTCAGGAATAGGTAAATTATCTATAGGCGGCTGAGAAAGGAATAAATAACCAAATGGCACATGTGCTTTTTCTGCATACAGCATAGCCTGATTAAAAGTTAAAGGCAGCTGGCCAGATTCCCATTGATAGAGTTTTTCTTGGGTGACATCACATTTCCGAGCAAATTCAGATACGGCTAGACCTGAGCGTTCACGCGCCCAGATCAGCATTTCTGTATTAATTTTTGCCGTGGACATAGCCATTCCTCTGTTATTTCAATCGAATTATAGAAGCAAATCCGCTAGAAACATATTTTCTGGATGTCTTTTCACATCAATATGTATTAGGAATGAAGTAGGTGCTTGAGTGTATCTTAAGACTCTCCATTTACTAACGGAGTCCAAAACCTATTTTGGACTCCAATCCAAAGCTAAACCCGCCAGCTAGCCCTTAATACACAACACCTGCCTTAGCGTATGCACCACCTCAACCAAATCCTGCTGATGCGCCATCACTTGGTCGATGTCTTTGTAAGCCGCCGGAATCTCGTCCACGACACCGCTGTCTTTTCGGCATTCGATGCCGCGTGTTTGCGCTTCGACATCGTCGCTGTCGAAGTGCTTTTTCGCGGCGGAGCGGCTCATGACGCGGCCTGCGCCGTGCGAGCAGGAGCAAAACGATTGCGGGTTGCCTTTGCCGCGCACGATGTAAGACTTCGCGCCCATGCTGCCGGGGATGATGCCCAGTTCGCCTTCCGCCGCGCTGATCGCGCCTTTGCGGGTGATCCACACCGATGCGCCGAAATGGTTTTCGCGGCTGACATAGTTGTGGTGACAGTTAATGGCTTCTTTGGTGATGCCGAACTTAGGCAATTTTTTGCGTAAGGCTTCGCAGACTAACAGCATCATCTCGCGGCGGTTGATGAGCGCGTAATCTTGCGCCCACGCCACCGCTTCCAGATAATCGTCGTAATACGCCGCGCCTTCGCTGAAATAGGCCAAGTCCTTATCCGGCAAGTTAATCAAATGCCGCCCCATGTCTTTCTTCGCCAAGGCGATGAAATATTCGCCCATGACGTTACCGATGCCACGGCTACCCGAATGCAGCATCACCCAAACATCGTCATTTTCATCCAAACACAATTCGATGAAATGATTGCCGCCGCCCAAGGTGCCTAGTTGCCGCACCCAGGTTTGGTAGGGCTTCTTTTGCATCGTATTGATTTTGGGATGTTTGCCCAAGATGCTGTGCAATCCCACCGCCAAACCCGTGACTGTTGACGGTTTGGCGACGTCTTTTTTGTGCATGTTAAAGCCGACCGGAATCGCCGCCTCGATAAACAAACGCAAAGAACGCAAGTTATCCGGCAAATCCTTCGCTTTGATCGACAAGCGCAAGGCGTTCATGCCACAACCAATATCCACACCCACCGCCGCCGGAATAATCGCGCCCGCCGTGGGGATGACTGAACCGACCGTCGCGCCTTTGCCTGCGTGGACGTCGGGCATGACAGCGATATGGCTGTGGATGAAAGGCAATTCCGACATATTCAGGAGCTGGCGGTAGGCTTCCGGCTCAATCGTGTCGGTGTAGATTTTTACTGGCACTTTGCCTTTGGTGATTAGGGTTTGGATAGGCATCAGACGCCTCCTTGGCTAAAGCCTATTGAATCAATACAACCGACATAACGAAAGCTTAAAGTCGGCGTGTGTTTGCGGTGCAGCGCGTGTGCCAAGGCCGAGCGCAACAAACCTTGCACACGGCCTAACGCCGCTAGCACTTCGGATTCATCAGCCAAACTGTCGGTGGCGTACTGGCCTACGGTGACGCAGAGATTCGCGCCAGCGTTTTCTGGCTCGACAGACAACACCAGCAAATCCCGCAGCACCGAGTGCTGGGTTTCCCCCGTCAGCACCAGCGCGACTATCCGCGCTGCTTCTTTACACAGTTGCAGGTTTTTGCGCGGCGTTTGTTTCCGGGCGTGTTGACGTTTGGCATAGCGCGGGTCAACGCCATCCTCTGCGCCAAATTCGGCACACAAATGCACCGCTTGTTTCGTCCAAAGACGTTGCTTATTCATACGAACTCCCACTGACCAAAACGCAGGGCAAAATAAAGCCCTGCCGTGTCCGGTCGTGTTAAAAAAATTGGGTTATTTTTTGTGGGAGCCCCGATCCGTAAGAATCGGTAGAATTACCGAGGGGTAACAGATGCGAGGCTGGAAATCATGACACTATCTAACATGGCAGCCTCCTAAATGCGGGTAAAGTGGATGGAAAGCGCAGCAATTTACAGGTGATTATGGGGTTTGTCAAAATAATGTAGTGATATTTTTATACGGTTTTAACGGCTATAAAATATTTAGGATTCAAGAGGTAAAGGTTATGGGGGCGGTGCTGTTTAGGGTGTGGGCGTAAGCGGATGTGCCCATCCGGTCAAATGGGTAATATGGGAAGTTGCCGTGCCGTATATCGCTGGACGAATCTGTTGATGTGCTTCCTCATGATGGCCGGTTACAATGCCGCCTGTTGATGGGCGGGGCATGCCCAATACATTAAAAATGCTTTATATTTTGAATGTTTGACGCTTTTGATGTTTCCATATATCATTGTGCGGTTATGTTAGCTCGATTACCTGAATACATAGACCCTTTGCATCTCGCCGACAAACGAGGCGCTTTAAAGGGCCAAATCCCTTTGCATAACCTGAAGCGTTTGGCAGACTTGCTGTCCGATGATTCGGGATCGGTTGCTATTGAACTTTTTTTTCAACGCGAAGGCCGGTTGGCAACGATTGATGGCCGCTTAGAGGCCGTTTTACAACTGCGCTGCCAGAATTGTTTGGAAGCATTGGAATGGCCTGTCAATAGCGAAGTCAAATTAGGCATCGTCACCTCTATAGAGCAAGCGGATAAGTTGCCCGAAGAGTTTGAGCCGCTGATGCTTGAAGGCGAAACCATCTTGCTTAAGGACATTGTCGAAGAAGAGCTGTTGCTGGCTTTGCCGGCATTTCCAAAACATCAGCACGCTTGTTTTGAGACCAGCCACTTTGAAAAAGATATACCAACTAACAAAGCAGAATCATTTGTGGATGAGAAACCATCATTCCGTGAAAACCCTTTTTCCATCTTAGCCAATTTAAAAAATACTGGAGATTCCTAATGGCCGTTCAGAAAAGTAAAGTATCACGTTCAAGACGTGGCCAACGCCGTTCACACGATGCGTTAACTAGCCGCGCATTGACCCAAGACCCGATCACCGGTGAAATGCACTTGCGCCACCACATGACCCCCGACGGTTATTTCAAAGGCCGCCAAATTGTTGGTGCCGTTGTTGAAGAAGACTAAGGTATTTTCCAATACCTGATGATGCGCCGAACCTTTGCGGGTTCGGCTTTTTTAATTTATGGCGGGGTCACCAGGCAGAGTGGGTTTAACAATTTCAATTGATGCAATGGGCGGGGATTACGGTCTTGATGTGACTGTGCCTGCCTCATTAGATTGCTTAAAGGATAATCCGGACTTGATGCTGATTTTGGTTGGCGACGAGGTTTTGCTTAAGCAACATTTGGCGCAAGCATTGGTTGACTATCAAGGGCGGTTGTCCATCCATCATGCCTCACAATGCGTGGCTATGGACGAATCGCCATCCAAGGCGTTAAAAAATAAAAAAGACTCGTCAATGCGGGTCGCCATCAATTTGGTGCGCGATGGGGTTGCTGATGCCTGTGTCAGTGCCGGTAACACGGGGGCATTGATGGCGACGGCCCGTTTTGTTTTGAAAATGATCCCAGGGGTGGACCGTCCGGCTATCGTGTCGACCTTGCCTTCCATTTACGGGCATACCCATGCTTTGGATTTGGGGGCGAACGTCGATTGTACCGCTGAACACTTGTTCCAGTTTGCCGTTATGGGCGCGGAATTGGTCAAGGCCATCGAGCATATTGACCGTCCAAAAGTAGGCTTGCTGAATATTGGCGAAGAGGAAGTTAAAGGTAACGAGCAAGTCAAGGCGGCGGCGAAGTTGCTGGAAAATTCCTCGCTGAATTATATCGGTTATGTCGAAGGCGACTCCTTGACCGCCGGCAATGTGAAAGTGGATTTGATCGTTGCTGACGGGTTTGTCGGTAATGTTGCCCTGAAATCTATTGAAGGGGCGGCAAAAATGATGAGCGCCTCGTTGAAAGAAGCCTTTGGCAAAAATTTGCTGACCCGTATGGCGGCTTTGGCGGCTTATCCGGTGCTTAAGGCATTAAAAAAACGTATTGATCCACGGCGTTATAATGGCGCGAGTTTTTTAGGCTTGCGTGGCTTAGTGATTAAAAGTCATGGCGGGGCGGATGTGTTGGCCTTTAAAACGGCGATACAATTGGCTGAAATTGAAGCAAAAAATGACGTGATCAGAAAAGTCAGCGAGCAAATCCAATTAGTCTTAGCTCAAAGGGAAAGTATATGAGCCATTATTCAAGGGTGATAGGCACGGGCGGCTATTTGCCGGAAAAAGTGTTGACTAACGAAGAAATCTCTCTGACGGTGGAAACATCCGATAGTTGGATACATGAGCGTACTGGCATTAAAAGCCGCCGTATCGCCGCCGCCCACGAAAGCGCTTCAAGCATGGCTGAAATCGCCGCCAGACAGGCCATAGAGGTTGCTGGTTGTGATCCGGAAACAATTGATCTGATTATTGTGGCAACCGGGACGCCTGACCGTGTTTATCCGAGCACAGGCTGTTTATTGCAGCAGCGTTTGGGCATAAAGAACGCCGTTGCTTTCGATGTCCAAGCCGCCTGTTCCGGTTCAATCTTTGGTTTGAGCATTGCTGACCAGTACATCAAGTCCGGTGCGGCGAAAACCGTCTTGGTGGTCGGTTCGGAAATTTGTTCGCGCATTGTCGATTGGACTGACCGTAGCACTTGCGTCCTGTTTGGTGACGGTGCGGGGGCGGTGCTGTTGCAGGCTGCCGAAGAAAAAGGCATTTTGTCCACGCATATCCATTCGGATGGCGAATACGAGGATTTGTTGTATTGCCCCAATCCGCAAGCGGCGGCCAAAGAAAGCGGAGAAGAGGCCGGATATATTATTATGCGTGGCAATGAAGTGTTTAAAGTGGCGGTCAATACTTTAGGCCGTATCGTTGACGAAACGCTGGAAGCCAATGATATGGATAAGACGGATATAGACTGGCTGGTGCCACATCAAGCCAATATCCGCATTATTGCCGCCACCGCCAAAAAGCTGAAAATGTCTATGGACCAGGTGGTCGTGACATTGGAAACCCAGGGCAACACGTCTTCGGCGTCGGTGTTGCTGGCGTTTAATGAAGCTGTCCGTGATGGGCGCATACAGCGGGGGCAAGTGGTGTTGCTGGAAGCGTTTGGGGCGGGTTTTACTTGGGGTTCCGCGCTTATCAGATATTAATTAACTTTATAAAAACAATAAAAATAGTTATGAGCGATCAGTCCACTAATATGGCTTTTGTTTTTCCTGGGCAGGGCTCCCAATCGGTTGGCATGTTAACTGATTTGGCCGCCCACTATTCCGCAGTCAAACACACGTTTGCACGGGCTTCCGAGGCTTTGGGCAAGGATTTGTGGCGTATTGTTACTGTAGACCCTGACAATGAGCTAGACCAAACGCACAATACCCAGCCGATCATGCTCGCTGCTGGCGTGGCGGTTTGGGACATTTGGTGCAAGCTAAGCCCGGTGCGCCCGGCTTGGATGGCGGGCCATAGCCTTGGTGAATACACGGCATTGGTCTGTTCCGAAGCCCTGGCATTTGAAGACGCCATCAAGTTGGTTGCTGTGCGGGGGCAATTGATGCAGGAAGCCGTGCCCGAGGGCGTGGGGGCCATGGCCGCCATCTTAGGGTTGAGCGACCAGGATGTCGAAGCGGTATGTGCTGAAGCGGCAGGTGATGAGATTGTTTCCGCTGTCAATTTCAATACCCCTGGGCAAGTGGTCATTGCAGGCCATCTGGCGGCGGTGGAGCGGGCTATGGTGGCGGCTAAGAACAAAGGTGCGAAACGCGCGTTGCCTTTACCTGTCAGCGTGCCGTCCCATTGTGCGTTAATGAAACCTGCCGCCGGGAGGCTGGGCGGGTTCCTGTCGGATATCCCGGTCACACGGCCTAAAGCGAAATTGGTCCACAATGTGGATGTGGCGGTGCATAGCGACGCCTTGGAGATAAAAAACATCTTGGCGGAGCAGTTGTACAAGCCCGTGCGTTGGGTGGATACCATTGAGTTCATGCAGCTACAAGGTGTCACCAGTTTTGTTGAGTGCGGGCCTGGTAAGGTGTTGTTAGGGCTAAATAAACGGATTGCTAAACATGCCGGGCATTTCGCCCTGTATGATGCCGAAACGTTGGATAACTTATTGGAAGCACAAGAAGCGGAGATACTGCATTATGAAAACTAAGCAACTCGCAGTAGTGACCGGAGCCAGCCGGGGTATTGGCAGGGCGATTGCCGAACGCTTGGCTGCGGATGGCTTTTTTGTCGTGGGTACGGCCACGACTGATAATGGCGCCGACGCGATTTCCGCTTATCTGGGCGGGCTCGGCAAAGGCGTCAAGCTTAATGTGGCGGATGCCGCGTCGATAGAAGGATTTATCAAAACCGTCAATGACGAATTTGGCGTGCCTGCGGTTTTGGTCAATAATGCCGGGATTACCCGTGACAACTTGCTGATGCGCATGAAAGATGAGGAGTGGGATGATATTATCAATACCAACCTGACTTCCGTGTTCCGCATGTGCAAAGCCGTGTTGCGCGGCATGATGAAAGAAAAATATGGACGTATCATCAATATTTCCTCGGTGGTTGGGGCAACTGGCAATGCCGGGCAAGCCAACTACGCGGCGGCGAAGGCCGGAATGATTGGTTTTGGCAAATCGATGGCTAAAGAAGTCGGTTCGCGGAACATCACCGTCAACACCGTCGCCCCTGGTTTCATTGATACCGATATGACCAGGGAGTTGAATGACGATATCAAAACCAAATTGTTGGCGGGCATTCCGCTCGCCCGTTTGGGTAATGCCGAAGAGATTGCCCATGCCGTCTCTTTTTTGGCGTCATCAGGGGCTGGATATATCACCGGAGAAACACTGCATGTCAACGGTGGTATGTTTATGCCTTAAAATTGTGACATTATTGTAATATGAAAGTATAATTTCCCCACCGTCTGGAATTGCCGGAGACGGGATTTCTAGTAAAACTAACAACAATACTTTTGTAAGCGCACAAAGAAAGCTTACATTGTTTGAGGATAATAATTATGAGTAACATTGAAGAACGGGTAAAAAAGATTGTTGCGGAGCAACTGGGTGTTAAGGAAGATATAGCGACAGATGCTTCTTTTGTGGATGATCTTGGTGCTGATTCTCTTGATACAGTTGAACTCGTGATGGCGCTTGAAGAAGAATTCGAATGTGAAATTCCAGATGAAGATGCTGAAAAAATCACTACCGTCCAGCAAGCCATCGATTACGTAGAAAAACACGTTTGATAGCCATCTAGTGGATGGACTGGTTTCATCCACTAATTCTCTTCCCCTTCTAATTCCTTTCTTGATTTCTTACGGTACATGACATTGAGCAAACGTCGGGTTGTTATAACTGGATTGGGTGCTGTTACCCCTTTAGCTAACACTGTCCCCGAAACTTGGGCTGGCATTATTGATGGTAAAAGCGGTATTAGTTCCATTGATTCATTTGATATTTCGCCTTTTGCAACCACATTTGGTGGTGTTATAAGAAATTTTGACATTAGCCAATACATCGCTGATAAAGATGCCAAACGTATGGATGGCTTTATCCATTATGGCATTGCTGCGGGTTGCCAGGCGTTTGAAGACTCAGGCATCAAAGTCACTGAAGCCAATGCTGAGCGGATCGGTGTTGCAATCGGCTCCGGTATTGGTGGTATCACGGGTATCGAAGAATGTTATGCCACCTATGATAAAAGTGGCCCGCGCCGGATTTCCCCGTTTTTCGTGCCAGGTAATATTATCAACATGATTTCGGGTAACCTTTCCATCAAATACGGATTGAAAGGCCCTAACTATGCCATTGTCACTGCGTGTGCCACAGGTACGCACAATATCGGTGATGCCGCCCGCTTAATCATGTACGGTGATGCCGATGTCATGTTGGCGGGCGGTGCGGAGCGATGCACTTCCTCACCCACAGCAATGGGGGGGTTTGCATCAGCTAAAGCCTTGTCACGCCGTAATGATGACCCGCAAGCCGCCAGCCGCCCTTGGGACAAAGACCGTGACGGCTTCGTATTAAGCGATGGTGCCGGCGTGGTGGTTCTTGAAGAATTGGAACACGCCAAAGCCCGTGGAGCGAATATCTATGCCGAATTGGTGGGTTTTGGCATGAGCGGTGACGCTTACCATATCACCACGCCATCAGAAGGCGGTGAAGGTGCGGCGCGGTGCATGAAGTTGGCTTTGCGTGATGCGGGTTTGAATGCCGACCAAGTCGATTACATCAATGCGCATGGCACATCAACCCCGGCAGGTGATTTAGGCGAAACCAAAGCGATGAAAGCCGCATTAGGCGACCATGCCTATAAAGTGGCGGTCAGTTCGACCAAGTCCATGATAGGGCATTTGTTGGGTGCGGCCGGTGGCATTGAGGCGGTGCTCACAACATTGAGCATCAAGCACCAAATTGCCCCGCCAACCATCAACATGGACAATCAAGACCCTGAATGTGATCTTGATTTTGTGCCGAATACTGCCAGAAATATGAAAATTGATATTGCCATGTCCAATTCATTTGGGTTTGGCGGTACCAACGGGTCGTTGATATTTAAACGTTACGGATAGCTGCATTGACAATGGTGCTTTCTGTCAACTATGTATCTTGTCAACGGCAAAGCCACCACAACGCTTGATGTAGCGGATCGCGGTTTCCAATATGGCGATGGGTTGTTCGAAACCATCGAAATATCCAAGCAACAACCTGTTTTCCTGGATCTCCATTTACAGCGGCTACAAACAGGTTGCCAGCGGCTGCATCTCCCGCCTCCGGATATAAAGCTGCTTGTCTCTGAGATAGGCGTGTTTTGCAAGCGGGTGCCGAAGGCGGAACAGGCCGTGTTAAAGCTCATCATCACGCGGGGCAAAGGTGGCCGGGGCTACCGGCCACCTGACGCCATCGAACCTTCCCGCGTTTTAAGCCTGCATCCATTCCCTGATTATCCACGTTCATACCAAGAGCACGGCATTGTCGCCCGTTTCTGCGATACCCGGCTAGGCTTAAATCCGGCCTTAGCGGGCATCAAGCATTTGAACCGTCTTGAGCAGGTCTTGGCTAGGGCCGAATGGTCAAATCCCCTGATCCAAGAAGGCATTATGCTCGATTTCAATGGCCAAGTGATTGAGGGCACCATGACCAACCTTTTTTATGTCAAAAATAATACCCTGTATACCGCATTACTGGCCTATTCAGGGGTTGCTGGCGTTATGCGCCAAGTGATCATTAGTCTTTGCCCGCAACAGGCACTCCATGTCATCGAACATAATTATACAAAAGCGGAGCTTTTATCCGCCGACGAAGTTTTTCTCAGCAATGCCATCATCGGCATCTGGCCAGTTAGGCAAATTGAAAACAGCCAATTTCCAGTGGGGCCAATGACACGGCAAATTCAAGCGTGGTTGATGAAGTTTAAAGCCGTAGGCCTTGATGTTGAGAAATAAAGCAATTGGCCTTGTTGTTTTCGTCTTGGCTGGCATAGGTATATGGGCATGGCTGGATTATCAGCATGAGATCAACAAGCCTTTAATAACAACCAGCGATCCGGTCACGATAGAAATTGTCAAAGGCGATTCTTTTGCGCGCATCACCGGCTTATTGCTGGCCCGCCAATTGCCGCTTAATGCCTTGTGGTTTAAGGTGTTGGCCGTGCAGAAAGGGGTTTTTAAACAGCTGAAAACGGGCGAATATGAATTGACGCCAGGATTGACCATGCAAGGTGTCTTGGCCTTGTTGGTGTCAGGCAAAACCAAGCACTATGCCATCACCTTTCCTGAAGGCTGGTGTTTCCGGCAGATCTGGCAGGAGATCGAGCAAGACCCGCATCTCGAACATACGCTCAACGCTTCCGATACGGACGCATTAATGTTGAAGCTGGGCGCTACAACACGGCATCCCGAAGGCCTGTTCTTCCCGGACACCTATTTTTTTGAAAAACACACGACCGATGTGGCGTTGCTGCAAAGAGCCTATGCGAAAATGCAGGCGGTCATTGATCAGGAATGGCGCAATAAAGCCGAACAATTGCCCTATAAGACCCCCTACGAGGCCCTGATCATGGCTTCAATTATCGAAAAGGAAACCGCCGCCAAATCCGAGCGGGCCCTGATCGCAGGCGTGTTTGTCCGTAGGTTGCAATTAGGCATGCGCTTACAAACCGACCCGACGGTCATTTACGGTATCGGCAAAGATTATCAAGGTGACATCAGCTATCAAGACTTAAAAACCCCGACGCCTTACAACACTTATGTGATTGACGGCCTGCCCCCCACGCCTATCGCCATGCCGGGGCAAGAGGCGATTAAAGCCGCCTTGCACCCCGACCAGTCCGAAAACCTTTATTTTGTTGCGCAAGGCGACGGCACACATGTTTTTTCTGCGACATTAAAAGCGCATAATCAGGCGGTGAATGAGTTTCAGAGGAAGAAAAAATGATACGCGGCAAATTTATAACGTTGGAAGGGGTGGAAGGGGTTGGCAAAACCACCAATCTGGCGTTTATCAAAGAACATTTAGAAAAATACGGCATTCCTGTCGTTGTCACCCGCGAACCGGGTGGAACCCTATTGGCCGAAAAAATCCGCCATTTATTGCTGGACGCAAACAGCGAAACTGTCACCGAACAGGCGGAATTGCTGATGATGTTTGCCGCTAGGGCGCAGCACATCAAGCATGTTATAGAACCCGCTTTGGCACAAGGCAATTGGGTGTTGAGCGACCGTTTTACGGATGCGACCTATGCTTACCAAGGTGGCGGGCGCAATATGAAGGTCAGCACGATTGAATGGCTGGAGCATTTTGTACAAGGCCATTTGAGGCCTGACTTAACCTTGTTGCTCGACGCGCCCGTTGAAATCGGTATGGCACGGGTCAGGAACCGTGCGGTAATTGACCGGTTTGAGGCGGAAAAAATCAGCTTTTTCGAACGGGCCAGGCGCGGTTATTTGTTGCAAATGGAATTGCACCCACACCGCATCAAGCTGATTAAAGCCAACCAGCCCCTAGTGGAGGTGCAACGGGCCATCACTGAAACGCTACGGATCCTGTTACGATGAAGCTGTTACCGTGGCAGCAACAAAACTGGGCGCAGCTACACCATTACATTATCCAGCAACGCATTCCACAAGCCCTGTTGATTACGGGCAAGAAAGGCTACGGCAAGCAGCAGCTCGCCAGGCAATTTGCCCATAGCTTGTTATGTGGGCATCTTGATAACGACGGCCTGGCGTGTGGAAACTGCACCAGTTGCCTGCTGTTTGCCGCCGGAACCCACCCCGATTTTATCGCCATCCAGCCGGAAGAAACTGGTAAACCGATTACCGTAGACCAAATCCGCACCCTGATCACGCGGATTAGCTTGAAACCCCAGTTTGAAAAATCCCGTATCGTTTTGGTCAATCCGGCGGACGCCATGAACATCCAAGCGGCAAACGCGTTTTTAAAATCTTTAGAAGAGCCGACCGAACGCACCGTAATCCTTTTAATCAGCAATCAACCTGCCAAATTGCCGGCGACAATTGCCAGCCGTTGCCAAAAAATGGCGATTGCCCCTGTTGGCCAGGAACAATTAAGCGCTTGGCTTAGCCAACAAAACCCAAATATTTCACCGGCAGACTTGCCTGTGTTGTTGGCTCTGGCGCAAAATGCACCCTTACTGGCGTTGGAGTATGCCAACCAGGGCGCTCTACAACTGCGGAATAGCTGCTTCAAGGCTTGGCTGGACATCGCCAAACAGCAAACGCATCCGGTCATCGTCGCCGAAAGCTGGCTGGCTTTGCCTGAACCCCAGTTGCTGTTTTGGCTTAGCTCATGGGTGATGGATTTGATTCGGTGCGCTTATCAGGCGCAACCTGGCAACCTATTTAACCCTGACTTGAATGAAACCCTGCACAGCCTGGCCCAGGGCTTGGCGCTAAAAAAACTCTATGGCCTATATGATTTGCTGCTTGTTAGCCGCCAACGCCTTGAAACCACCATCAACAAACAGATCCTTTTTGAAGAAATATTGACCTATTGGTCCCAGCTCAATCAGAGTAAATAAACATGGCAGAATCTACTTCAAGCTCCACTACCACGCCAAGGGCCGGCATATTGACGCTGTCCATCAAAGACAAAAATTCTTTATATTCAGCGTACATGCCGTTTTTAATCAATGGTGGCTTGTTTATACCGACCAACCGGCCTTATGAAATGGGCCAGGAATTGTTTATGTTGCTGAATCTGATGGATGAAACCGAAAAAATCCCGATACAAGGCAAGGTTGTTTGGAAAACGCCGCCGGGATCAGAAAGTTACCGTTCATCGGGTATAGGCGTCCAATTCACCGAAGCGGACGGCGGTGTCGCACGCGCCAAAATCGAAACTTATCTCGCAGGGGCTTTAGGTTCAGACCGGCAGACGCATACCATGTAGGGATAAGGGACATTGCCGCCATTCGCAAGGCATAACGGCCAAAATTCCGTTGCAAGGCTAGCTGTTGTGGCTGCACTGGGCTGACGCCAGTTGTCCTGTCATCCGGAGCAGGTTGTAAGCGTGTCCCGTAAGTTTATCCTCAGCGTCAGGGTGTTGAAATGTTAGGATGCGCTTAAAACCCCCGTCCCGCAGCAAATCCCCCGGTATTTTATGTAAAATGGTTTCGGGCCGGTAACTGGCAAAAGATAACGCCCGGCTATAAATGCCGGACACACCACAAACCCCTATTGTGGCCTTAACCATCCCGCTTTCCCTTTTTTGAACCCGGATTATCCGCCATGCTGATTGACTCCCATTGCCACCTGGACCGTATTGACCTTAAGCCCTACCAAAACGACTTTGGCTGTTTTATGCAGCAAGTCCAAACCAGCAACATTGAGCACCTGCTGTGCATTGCGATTGATTTGGAAGCCTATCCCGCCATGCTGGCGATGGTGGCGGATTATCCGCAAATCTCGGTCAGCGTCGGCGTGCATCCGAACGAACATGAAGGCCATGACCCCAGTGCCGATGAACTGGTGGCGTTGGGGCAAAACGGGAAAGTGATCGCCATCGGTGAAACAGGCCTCGATTACTTCCGCTCCGAAGGTGATTTAGGCTGGCAGCACCAACGTTTCCGCAACCACATCGCCGCCGCAAAAGCATTGAAAAAACCCTTGATCATCCATACCCGTGAAGCGGGGCAAGACACCTTAAAAATCCTGGCGGAAGAGGGCGCGGATGAGGTCGGCGGCATCATCCATTGCTTCACCGAAAACTGGGAATTTGCGCAAAAAGCCATGGATTTGAATTTTTACATTTCCTTTTCCGGCATCGTCACCTTCAACAACGCCACCGAAATCAAAGAAGTCGCCAAAAAAGTCCCCGCTGACCGGTTCCTGATCGAAACCGATTCGCCGTATCTGGCTCCCGTGCCGTTCCGGGGCAAGACCAATTACCCCCTGTACGTGCACCATGTCGCCGAACATATTGCGCAGTTGCGCGGGACAACGTTCGAGGAAATAGCCGGATTGTCCACGCGGAATTTTTATACCTTGTTTAATTTTTCTTAATGCCGCTATGGGGTTGGGGCGGGTTCCTCTACGCTGGGGTTTGGGAAACGGCCAAGGGTGTCCGGGCTCCGGCGGCTATATAAACGGCGTCCCGGGCATTTTTGGGGGATTGAAAAAAGCGGGGGAAGATGCTCAGGGAGGGCTTTGTTCCGGTGTTCCTGTTCCAACGTTCGAAGCGATGCCGGTTTTTTGGAAATTTGCCATCACAACCTTACCCTATGCCCCCTACCCACTTATCACCCAGAACAACATCCCAATCGTCAGTGATGAATTTAATGTAACCAGCGGCAGGTACGAAAGTAAGCTCGCCAAAATAAACCTTCCCTTTTATATTAAATAAATCAACCCGAACAAAGGCAAAGCCAGCCGAGAGGCTTTTTGCCACCTGGACCATTTCATTGAGGTTATCTGGCTTTTCGATAGCAAAGTCCTCGAACCTATCGTTATAACGCAATGGCAACTCGTTCCATTCCGTGTCAAAGAAAATATGTCCGCTGGGGCTATTGTTGCCAACTTGTATGGCTTCCGGTTGGCCAGAAAAGCACCAAAACCTATAATCCAATGGCCCATCTTGATAGCCATCATCAAGAAAGTCTTGGATTAATATCCGGGGCTTGATGGGGTAATAGTGATACTCCCTCTGCACCCAATAATAGTTTTCCTTTAGCCATTTCCTTAAGGTGTTTACCACCTCTTTATGGTCGCTTTTTTCGTTCAGGATGATATTCCAGCTCGAACCATGTGTGGTTTTAATCACGCATTTAGCGGGCAGTTTTGCAAAAGGGATCAAGGAAGGGTCAGTGCCATGCCACAATTGTTTGACCAGATATTTTTCACCGATTTTTTCCCGCACATAATCCCTAGCGAGGTATTTATCGGCGAGCCGCGTAAAAACCGGATTACCATGCCGTTCCAGCAGGACCATCCGGCAAAACAGCTTTTCCGTAAAGGTACGGGGCGTGTTTAGGTTAAGCTCCCTGCCATGCACATACCGGAATCTCCCTTTAATAATCGTTTCACCTGCCCGAGACCTAAAAACCCAATTTTTTAACAAAATTAATTTATAGGGGATATGCATCGAAATGGCTCGTCAGAAAGGGGATGGTGTCAGCTCTGTGGGTTTGCTGGTCAAGGTGCTTTTGCGGGGTTACCCGGTTTGTATAGCAACGGCTAGTGACCTGATTTGTGGCTGTGCAGCGTCTTTATGTTGGCGTTGTGCCGTTGTATCAGCGAGCCCGTATGCAGCGGTAGCGGAATAACGAGGTTCGGAACCGCATAAATCCCAATCCTGAAACCCCGTTCCGGAACAGTGCGATGAAATACGGCAATGTTAGGTTTGGAAAATCCCGTAATCCGCTTCTCCCCTTACCGGCTACTTGCTACCCGTTTCCCCCGCCACCAATAAACCAACCTAAACCCCAACAAAATAGCCAACACCGCCGCAAAAATAACCGGATTAGTCAGGTCTTTTTTGACCAGCCACCAATAATGCACCACCCCGCCAACAGCGACGGCATAAACCAAGCGGTGCAACCATCGCCAGCGTTTGCCGCCGAGTTTTTTGATCATCGCGTTATTGGACGTGACCGCCAGCGGGATCAGCAATAAAAATGACGGGAAGCCGACGGTGATGTAGGGGCGTTTGATGATGTCCTTGATAATGCTGCCCCAGTCAAAAAATTGGTCTAGCACCAAGTAAGTCAAAAAATGCAGGCACACATAGAAAAACGCGAACAAGCCCAGCATACGGCGGGTGCGGGTTAGCCAGTGCCAACCCGTGAGTTTGCGTAGCGGGGTGATGGCCAGCGTCACCATGATCAGCGTCAGCGTCCAGTAGCCAGTGGAGCGGGTGATTTTTTCGATGGGGTTTGCGCCTAAACCGTCCGTTATGCCGCCGATGACGAGCCTGATGAACGGGATCAGTGCCAATAAAAAAATGATGGCCTTAACCCATCCCAGGGTTTTTTCGTCGAGTTGTTTGATGCCCATGGTTAGAAGTATTTTTGCAAGTCCATGCCCGAATAAAGCTCCGCCACTTGGTCGGCGTAACCGTTGAACGGTAAGGTCGGGCGTTTGAAAAAATCGCCGATCCGGCGTTCTTTGGCTTGCGACCAGCGGGCATGGTCGACTTCGGGGTTGACGTTGGAATAAAAACCGTATTCGCTAGGGCCTGCTTTCATCCAAGCGGAAACAGGCTGGTGTTCGGTGAAACGGATTTTGACGATGGATTTCGCGCTCTTGAAGCCGTATTTCCACGGCACGACGATACGGATAGGCGCGCCGTTTTGGTTGGGGAGCATTTCGCCATACAGGCCAAAAGTCAGCAAGGTCAAAGGGTGCATGGCTTCGTCCATGCGCAGGCCTTCGTTATAAGGCCATTCCAACACGGTGGAACGTTGCCCTGGCATTTGCATGGGGTCATCCAGGGTGATGAATTCGACAAATTTGGCGTTGCCGGTCGGCTCGACTTGTTTGACCAGTTCGGATAAGGGATAACCTATCCACGGGATCACCATCGACCACGCTTCGACACAGCGCAAGCGGTAGACGCGCTCTTCCATCGCCGCCAGTTTCAGCAATTCTTCAATAGCAAAGGTTTTAGGTTTGTGGACTTCGCCTTCCACCGTCACTGTCCACGGGCGGGTTTTTAAGGTGTGTGCATATTGTGCCGGATCGCCTTTGCCAGTGCCGAATTCGTAGAAATTGTTATAGCCCGTCACGTCCTTGTAGGGGGTTTTTTCTTCCGCTAACTGGTAGGCCTTGTTGGGGCTGGCTTCGAGTTTGTCGGCCGCCCACAACGATTCAGGCAACAGGCTTGCTACCGACGCACCCGCCGCCATCTGCATAAAACGCCGCCTATCGTAATAATGTTCACGAGGGGTGATTTCTGAGGGTAATATCCTGGTGTTGTTTTTATGTCTCATAACGGCGTTCCTGTGGATGTTAGGTGGATGGCTTTTACCAGTAGTCGTACGGAAAGCGGTTTTCTTACATTGCTTCGGCATTTTTTATAAACAATCATAGCGTGGGGTTTTTACCCCATACCAAAGCCTTAGGGAGCGAACCGTGTACCTAAGATCGTTTACCCGATAATCCTTATATGGCAAATTGGGCTAAGGCCTTAAAACCTTCCAAGTTTACGAAATAGAAAGGCTATGTCACCGTTAGTTGTTGAAAAAATTTTATGTTCGGCGCAAAGCCTTATTTAATGCGGATTGCGGCTTTCGCTCAAAGCCGCGTCATTTAAGGCTTCCACAATTAACGGTGACATAGCCAATAGAAAAGGCCTAAATTAACCATCAGGCATCTAGCCACCGCCACCAAAACCAACTACGCACATGCAAATAGCCGCGGATGGGCGTTTTCAGCAAGAGCAGCAGCAAACCAATCGAATACAGGCACCACACCGCCGCCCATTCATTGGGGTTATTGGTGCTTAAATATGCCAGAAACGGCCCGGTGATTAAATGGTAACCGGTCATTTTCCACGAACCGTACAACACGGGCATGATGAACGCGGCGACGATGTACATATTGAACAGCACCAAGTTGGCTATCGCCGGAATTTCCCAAGCGATATGCCATTGCCCCGACACCGAGCAAATATGCTTACCGCAAAACGGCACGTTAAACGAATCGAAATAATCGCTGAACAAGACGACCTTGGTTTTCACGTCATAACACATCGGCGCCCAATCAAACGGATACAGCCGTATCAACAAGCAAACGGTGGCGACAAAGCAGATGAAATACACCATTGGCGAGATTTTCTGGCGGATGTTGGCGGGAATGAAATACAGGGACACCGCGTTGACAAAAAACGGCTGGAAGGCGATGTGGATATAACCCAGCAGGGTGGCGATCTGGTTGCCGGGATTGGCGCAATCGTCGATCACCGTGTAGGTATAGGCTTGCAAGGCTTCCATCAAGGAAAAAAAGCCCAAGGCCGCACATAATGCCAGCGGTTCTTTTTTATAATAAAAATAAACGGTACTGCTTAAACCAACGCCCGCTAAAACGGTGGACGCTTCGCCACTCCAACACATATCCTTTCCCCTGTTTTTATTGTTATTTGTTATCCTTTTTAGGGGATGGTGCGCAGTGAAAAGAAGCTAAGGTGCCAGGCTGGGATAAAGCAATAGCGCAATCCCAGCACCACAAGCCACTCTGCTGGGGTTCCTTGCGTCACCCCAGCCTACTTTGCTGCGTCCAAAATTATTACATTATCACTCATTAGCTTGGGAGGAACACGATACCGCAAAAAGTGATTGCCAAATGGGACATACCAAACCATCAGATACTCGCAAAAAACCCTACCGCCTCAATCCCCGCAATCGCGCAACGCTCGTCCTGATCGGACTTGTCGCCGCTAATCCCCACCGCGCCCAGCAAATTGTTGTCGGCATCGCGGATCAACACGCCGCCCGGGACGGGCATGATTTTGCCGTCGGCGATGGTGACAAGCGCGTTCATGAAATCGGGACGTTGTTCGGCGACCACGGCCAGGTTGCGCGAGGACACGCCCATGTTGACTGCGCCCCACGCTTTGGCGGTGGCGATTTGTTGGCGGATCATGCTGGCGCCGTCTTCGCGCTGCATGGCTTTGAGGTGTCCGGCGGCATCCAAGACCACGACGGTGAGGGGGTTCATATTGAGTTCGCGGGCGACATTGATGGCATGGTTGATGATTTGGTTGGCGTGTTGCAGGGTCAAGTCATTCATGGTTATTGCTCTTGGTTTACAGTAAGGGGAAGAGATAAGCGGCTATTTTGTCGGCGATAATCGGCTGTGCCTGGGCATTGGGATGGAGGCCGTCGGCTTGCATCATGGCGGGGTCCAGCGCGACTTCTTCAAGGATGAACGGGATGAAGGGGATATGCAATTCCTCAGCCAGTTGCGGGTAGACGTTATAAAACAAGTCGATATAACGTTTGCCGTAATTGGGCGGGATTTTCATGCCCAGCAAGATGACTTTCGCGCCTGTTTTTTGGGCGCGGCGGGTGATTTCAATCAGGTTATTTTTCATGGCGACAGGCGAAAGGCCGCGCAAGCCGTCATTCGCGCCCAGTTCCAGCAACACCACCGAGGGTTTGTGCAAGGCCAATGCCTGGCCTATCCGCGCCAAACCGCCAGCGCTGGTGTCGCCGCTGATGCTTTCATTATGGATGGTGTAGCCGCTATGGTCTTTTGAATTATTCAGTTTATCCTGTAACAAAGTGACCCAGCCTTGGTCAACGTCAATTCCATAGGCGGCACTGATACTGTCGCCCAACACCAGGATAGATTTTGCCATCGCGGACATCGGCACCGCCATCATCAGAACAACCCATAAAAATCGGAACATTATGCACCCTCAAACAGACTTGTTAAACAACATTATCGTCGCGGAAGGTTTAGGAAAAGCCGTCACGGCTGGCGATAAAACCCTACATATCTTGTCAGCAATAAACTTGATAATCAAATCGGGCGAAAGCATTGCCATTGTTGGCGAATCCGGCTCCGGCAAATCGACTTTAATCAGTTTGTTGGCGGGATTGGACACGCCCAGTACGGGTCACATTTTCTTCAAAGGCCAGGATCTGACGGCGATGGATGAAGACGGGCGTGCGGCGGTGCGTAGCCAATCGGTGGGCTTTGTGTTCCAGTCTTTCCAACTATTGCAGGGTTTGACTGCATTGGAAAACGTCATGCTGCCGCTGGAATTGAACGGCGACCCGCAAGCCAAGCCCAAAGCGGAACACTTGCTGGAACGTGTCGGGCTGGCCCAACGCATGGCGCACACCCCCAAACAACTGTCCGGCGGCGAACAACAACGCGTGGCCTTGGCACGGGCGTTCGCCACGCGCCCCGCCCTGTTGTTCGCCGATGAACCGACTGGTAACCTCGACAGCAAAACGGGCGCGACTATTGTTGATTTGCTGTTCGAATTGAACCAAGAAAACCACACCACTTTGATATTGGTCACCCACGACCACTCGTTGGCCGCGCGTTGCCAACGCACCATCCGTTTGTCTGCCGGAGAGCAGGTATGAATCGGTTCAGCCTTGCTTTGCGTTTGCTCTGGCGCGATAGCCGTTCGGGCGAGCTGACGATTTTGCTGTTGGCCTTGGTCATCGCCGTGACCAGCTCCACCGCAATCGCGTTATTTTCCGACCGTCTGCAACGCACCATGACCAACCAAACCGCTGAATTTCTGGCGGCGGATTTGGTCGTGACCAGCTCCAACACGATGCCGGAAAGTTGGGCGGAAAAATCGGGACAACTGCATTTGACCCGTGCGCAAACCGTGGAATTTACTAGCGTCCTGATCGAACATGAAGAAATGCTCTTAGCCAGCATCAAAGCCGTGACCAGCAATTATCCTTTGCGCGGGCAATTAAAAACCATGACCGCCGATTACGCGCAAGAAACCGCCACGCCACAAGGCCCGCCAGCCGGTGAAGTCTGGGTGGAGAAACGCATCCTGCCTGCTTTGAAGCTGCAACTGGGCGACACCCTGACCGTGGGCGAACTGCCGTTGACCGTCACCCGCATCATCACTTACGAACCCGACAAACAAGGCGATTTTTACAGCTTCTCGCCGCGGGTGATGATGAACGCCGCCGATTTGCCCGCCACCCGCATCATCCAGCCCGGCAGCCACGTCCATTATTTTTTCCAATTCATCGGCGCAACCCAGGACTTGCTAACCTTCAACCAATGGCTGAAACCGCAGCTAAACCCCTCGCAACGCCTGATGGACATCCACAATGACCGTCCTGAATTGGGTTCCGCCCTTGACCGTGCCGAGCGTTATCTGGGCTTATCCAGCACCTTGGTCATCATCATTTCCGGCGTGGCGATTGCGATGGCGACCCGCCGTTACACCGAACGCCATTTTGACAACACGGCGTTGTTGCGCTGTTTGGGCTGTAAGCAGAATGAGATTTTGTGGCTGTATGGTAGCCAATTTATCGTGCTGGGCGTGGTGGCGAGTGGCTTGGGCTGTTTGTTGGGTTGGTTTGCGCAAGAAGGCCTGTTCCTGTTGTTAAAGGACTTATTGCCTAAACGCCTGGCCGCCCCTGGTCTTCCGGCGGTGATGTTTGGTTTTGCCATTGGTTTGGCGGTGCTGTTAGGTTTTGCCTTGCCGCCTTTGTTGCGGCTGAAACAAGTTTCGCCCTTGCGCGTGTTGCGCCGGGAGTTGGAACCCTTGCCTGCCAGTGCGTGGCTGGTGTACGGTTTGGCCTTGGGCATGGTGGGCTTATTGGTGTGGCAATACACCGATGATTTGCCGATGACCGCCACTTTGCTGGGTGTGGGCGCGTCTGGTGTGTTGGTGCTGGGTTTGCTGGTTTTTGCCTTGTTGACAGCGCTAAGACATTTGCCGCTGGCAAGTCTGGGCTGGCGCTTTGGCCTGCAAGGTTTGGCCAGGAACCGGCAGGCCAGCATCAGCCAGATACTCGCGTTTAGCCTGACCTTGGTCGCCATGATCTTAAGTTTCACCGTGCGCAATGATTTGCTGGACAATTGGCAACAGCAATTGCCGGACAACGCGCCCAACCATTTCGCCCTGAACATTTTCCCGCAGCAGCAAGCCGGATTTGCCGAAGAATTGGCGCAACAACACATCAGCGGTAGCCAGTTTTATCCGGTGGTGCGCGGACGATTGGTTGAAATCAACAACATCCCCGTGCAAAAACGGGTCAGTAAAGACAGCCAAGGCGATGCCGCCACCCACCGCGAATTAAGCCTGACGTGGACAGAAACCTTGCCAGATGAAAATAAGGTCACGGACGGGCAATGGTGGGCGGACGGCAAAGCGGGCTGGGTGTCAGTCGAGCAAAAGCTTGCCGACAGCCTGAAAATAAAAGTCGGCGATGTGCTCACCTTCACCGTCGGCAGCGAGCAGTTCACCGCCACCGTCGCCAGCCTACGCAGCTTGCGCTGGGACACGATGAAGCCGAATTTCTATATGATTTTTTCAAAAGGCACCTTGGATGCGTTTCCCAGCACCTATCTGACTAGCTTTTACCTCCCGCGCACGGAAAAAAACCGCCTGAACGCGCTGGTGAAAAAATACCCCAACACCACCATTATGGAAGTGGACGCGATTTTGCAGCAATTTAAAACTATCATCACCCAGCTGACCCAAGCCATTAATTATTTGTTGTATTTCGCCCTGATGGCAGGGTTTACCGTGCTGTTCGCCGCCGTGTATGCGACGCTGGACAGCCGCATTTATGAAGGCGCGTTGATGCGCACCTTGGGCGCAAACCGTGGCTTGCTACGCAAAAACCAGGTGGTTGAATTCGGCGCCTTGGGTTTTATCTCCGGTGTGGTCGCGGTGCTGATTTCCGAAGCCGTCGTATTTGCCTTGTACACCCGCGTCATGAACATGGCTTACCAGCCCAATTTTTATGTTTGCTTGCTGGTGCCGGTCATTGGCGCGGTGGGCGTCGGCTTTACGGGATGTTGGGGCTTGCGTGGGGTATTGGATAAAGCCCCGTTGACGGTGTTGCGGAAGGGATGATTTTTGGTAGTGGGGCGGTTGTATTCAACATCCCCACGATGCCTAACGGGGCTCAAGCTTTTTTAGCCGATGCCGCAATCCTTACCCGCAGTTCCTTGCCGGCCTTAAAATGCGCGGCATAGCGTGGCGGAACATGCAAGGTGTCGCCGGAAATGAAATCCCGGCCTTTACGGGAAATACGGTAATGTACCGAAAACACGCCAAAATTGCGGATTTCCACACGCTGTTTTGCCATCAACGCCTCGGCAATGCGTTCAAGGATACAATTGACCGCTTGCTCCACTGCTTTTTTACGTAAATGAGGTTGTTTTTGCGAGATTGCCCTGATCAGATCGGTTTTGGTCATTGCCAGTTTTCCTGTGTTAGTGCTTGCCTGCCAGTTGCTTTGCCGGAAACTGTGGCATATCACGCAGTGGCTAAGTGATATGCCACAAAAATCCAGCAGGTTTTATGTGCAATCAGGCAAGCTATCGGTTTTTTATAAGGTTTTATTTTTAAACAGGTACTATAAGCAATTGTGATACCAAAAAACCGACAGCTGGAACGGGTTTGTAACCCGTTCCGTAACGTTTACAGTGCCTATAGGTATTTTGAAACGTTAAGGACGAGGTCGCCTAATGCGCCTACTGTTGGTTCAAACTCCGTCCTGCCCTGCTTGCCAATGAAGGTGAAAATGATCTGGTTATTAAACAGAGGCCGATTTTGTTAAAATTGCGTTGGCACTATCAATAAGGCCGTCAACAAAACGGCGACACCCCCATCCAAACACCCAAACTTATGACTATAAACCCGCAACTGCCCATCCGTTTTTCCCGCACGCACCGTTTGCAATGGGAAGAAGCCCAGCAAAAATTCGTCATCCTCTACCCTGAAGGCATGGTCGAGCTTAACCAAAGTTCGGCGGAAATCCTAAAATGTTGTGATGGTGAGCGGACGCTGGCCGACATCGTCACGGAACTGGAGCAAAAATTTGCCACATCCGGTTTGCACCCTGATATTTCCGCTTTCTTGGAGGTCGCCTTAAACAATGGCTGGATACAACAATAACCAAATCAAACCCACACCGCCACGCTGGTTACTGGCGGAACTCACTTATTCTTGCCCCTTGCAATGCCCGTATTGCTCGAATCCCTTGGACTATGCGAGCTATAAAACCGAGTTAAGCACCGACGATTGGAAGCGTGTTTTGACGCAAGCGCGGAAAATGGGCGCGGTGCAATTGGGCTTTTCCGGTGGCGAACCGTTGACGCGCCAAGATTTGCCGGAATTGGTCAAACACGCCCGCGAACTGGGTTATTACTCCAACCTGATTACATCGGGTTATGGCATGACCGAGGAAAAAATCGTCCAGTTGAAAGAAGCGGGGCTAGACCATATCCAAGTCAGCATCCAAGCCAGCACCCAGGAGCTTAACGACCATATCGCGGGTACGGCTTCGTTTGAACATAAGAAACAGGTTGCGCATCTGGTCAAAAAACACGGCTACCCAATGGTGCTGTGCGTGGTGATCCACCGCGAAAACATCCACCAAATGCCGGAAATTTTGGCGATGGCGGAAGAATTGGGCGCGGATTATCTGGAATTGGCCAACACGCAATATTACGGCTGGGCGCACATCAACCGGGATCTGTTGTTGCCGACCCAAGAACAATTTGAAAAAGCCGAAGCGATTGCCCAGGCTTTTAAGGAACAAGTCGCGGGTAAGATGAAAATCTATTACGTCGTGCCGGATTTTTACGAAGACCGCCCGAAAGCCTGTATGAACGGCTGGGGGACGACATTTTTGACCATCGCGCCGGACGGGGTGGCGTTGCCCTGCCATTCCGCGCGTGAACTGCCAGGCTTGGAATGCCCGAATGTCAACGATTACAGCATTGAAGAGATTTGGTACGAATCCAAAACCTTCAACTTCTTCCGTGGTTTTGACTGGATGAAAGAGCCTTGCCGCAGTTGCGATGAAAAGGAAAAAGATTTCGGCGGTTGCCGTTGCCAAGCGTATTTGCTGACGGGGGATATGTACAACACCGATCCGGTATGCAGCAAATCGCCTGAGCATGGGGTGATAGGGCAGGCGATAGAGTCGGCAAGGGTGGCGGCATTGGCCGCTGATGAGAAACCGTTGGTTTTTCGTAACAGTAAAAATTCGCGGGGTATGGGTTAGCAATGGAGCTGAAAAAATCAGCTGGCCAAACAATCCTATTGACCAGTAACAGCAAACTTTCAGCTGGACCGGGCATGTCGCCCCGTCCGCAAAGTTCATTGTTGGATTCAAAAATGGCGGTAGCATTGAAACGTTAGTACTCAGTCAATGTTGAATGGTCAGTATTATTTTCGTAGGGGCGAGCGGTTGCCCGCCTGATCGCTACGGATGTTGGCACAGGCCATAAACAAGGCGGACAACCGTCCGCCCCGGGTTTAGACTGACCCGACAAAAAATCAATGACTGAGCACTAGGGGGTGGGGTTACGAAACACCCGCCCAGGGTTTTTATTGTGGCTCGTTTATACGTTCCAACCAATAATCCGGTTTGCGGTGCAAATGGGCGACAGCGACGATCACTAGCGTATCGGCGTCTAAGCCATACAAAATGCCGTAGGGAAAACGTTTTATTAAGCATCTTCTTATCTCACCCGAAAAAAGTGCATAAGCTTTTGGAAACAAGCATATCCTCCTTACTGCGGCATCAAACTCATTTAAAAATTGCACACCCAAATTGGCTTGTTGGGTTTCATACCAGTTAAAAGCATCATCCAATTCGGCTTGAGCCACTGCTAGGAATTCGATGTTCATTTATATTTCTGCATGACAGCACTGTAACTGACGGTTTTTAATTCCCCCGACTGATAAGCCTGCCATCGTTTTTGTGCCTCTTCATGCCAGACGGCATCAACTTCAGGATTTGGCGCATCCAAATCGGCTAAGAGCAATTCTGCCAAACGTAATTTTTCTAAAGGCGGTAATTGGTTGGCTTGTTGGTATATCTCTTGATGGCTAAGACTAATCATGAATTGATCCTTTATAAATTATATTATTTCAATAACTTACTTTTTCTTGTTTGAAAATCAATTTTATGTGACTTTGATATTTCAATATCCAAATAGCTACACAGTTTTTGCTTTTCCGGTTCCCTCATATGGAATTGGTATAAATGGTAAACAGCAAGAGATTGAAGAATTTTAAATGCAAAGAAATTATCTTTAATATCCAACGCAAGTTTTTTAAGGCCTTCAAGGGGCAAATGACCGGGTTGGGAAAGATGCGTTGCTGCTTCTATTAATTTATAGGCATTAGTGGATTCATTGCTTTGGACTACTACTGAAATATCTTCTTGAAGCTTGCTTGAGCTTACAAATTGAGCTGTTCGTAAAATTAACCCTGTTCCTAAAATCCCTAACAAATGAAAAATTAATTTTTTCGCTAGCTCTTCTTTTTTTTCTGGTAATAAATGAGGTTGCTCTTTTCCAATAGCACTTTCTATTTCTGTAACTAAAACTAATGGGTCATTTGTAACAGATTCAAATAGCGTTCCTAAAAATCGTAAAGGACTATTAAAAATTTCATTAATAAGCTCTTTTTTAACGCCTCGTTCTAATGAACCATAATAGTTTTTAAGTATTTGCCCAAGAATTTCGGCTGTTCGTAATAAAAGATTGAGCTTATATGAAACGCTAATTCCCTCTTCTATTTCATCACTTTCTTCTTTTTCGCGATGATTTTTCGTTTCCATTTCGTCTTGGATTTGACGGCGATTTTCTTGATTTTTATCTACATCTGGCTCTGCTATAAGTAAATGAGCAGTTGTATCAATTAGAGTGTTGATTTTTTCTACATCGCCATCAAACTCCATAGCGCGGCAGTCTTTAAAACAGCCCTGTAAAACGGATAATATGCGTTTAATCAACCAAGGATGGTTATTATTGTGATGGGTAAGAAATAAAATTGCATGTGCATTTTGGTATTTATACAAATTATCGCAGTAGTATTCAACCATCTCTTTTATCTCGGTTTTATGTAAATTATCTGCTAAAAACTTGCCTAAAAAGTAATAATAAATGTAAGGATATGTGAACGAATAATATTCACCTCGTTTAATTAGAATTTTTGCCTTACACAGCAATAGTAATCTTTCATTTAAATCTACTGTATCAAATAGTTCGCAAAATCCTTGATTAAATGATTTAAAATCCTTAAATGCAATTTCTTGTAGATTTTCTTTTCTTAAAAACCACGCAAATTGAGATAAGTAATTAAAAAGAGCGTCTAATTCTTCCCGCTTAACGCCGTTTTCACCGAAACTTTTTGTAATAATATATTGATAATAATAGGCAAAACTACTATTTTGAAGTTCATTTTGTTGGTCACGCTGGCAACTTTGTATCAATATTAATAAGTAAATGGGTTGAGAGGGGACCAAGCTTTTTCCAATAATAGTATTTACTAAACCTTCAATTTTATGAACTTGCTCATCCAATTCTGGTTTTGTATTAACTGTTCCACAAAGACACCATTTTTTAATTAATTGATGTCTCAGTCTTAAATTGAATCTTTGTAATTCATAAGTATCAAAAGCTGCCAATGAATTAATAGCATCTTGATTTACCAAGTTAGCAAATTCAAATTCAGTATTTGCTGTTAAGACTATTTCACTAAAGTGCTTTTCCAAATATTGGATTAGTGAATGTAATGCTCTTGAGTTGACTTTATTAATATCGTCAACTAGAACTATTTTCTTCTCCTTTTCAGATAAATCTAAAATAGAAGGCGTTGAATATTGGGATTTAACATGACGATTGATTAGTTTTTTTATTTCTTTTTCAGATGAAGAAGATAGTCCATTGGCCTTAATGTATACTGGAAAAAGACCTTCTCGATGGTATTGGTTAAATAATCTAAGAAGAGTTGTGGTTTTACCAGACTTTTCTTCCCCTAAAAGAATTATTCGCTGTTTTATGTGGTTTTTGAAAAGTATTTTTTCGATTGAAACAAAAATATTTTCATTAGTTATTTCAACGGCCATCTGCTTCACATCAGGATAAACAAAAATATCATCCAAATTAATACTATCTTTTTCAGGGTGAGTAAAATTTCCCCCAGGATCAGCAAGAAGATTTTGGAAGTCTTTCGTTAATTCTGATTTACCGTTTTGTTTTATTGATTCATCAAAAAGTAGATGGCTATTAACATCTTGTTTTAGCAAAGTATCTTCTTCAATTGAACATCTATATTCCTCAACACTATTCGATCTAAACGAAAGAAAAATTACTGAAAATTGAGGGGGCATGTTGCTTTCATCCGGTTGCAATGCTCCAGCTTCAAAGTAGAGGCTACTTCCATTATGAACATCTTTAATAGTTCCAGAACTTGAAAGATGTTCATGTCCTGAAAGAATTATGTCAGCATAATTTCTGAGCGATTGCCTTAATGGATGATAGCTTTTTTGGCAATACCAATTTAATGGTTGGTGGAGTAAAGCGAATCGAATGTTGGAGTGTTCTTCTATTGATTTACTAAATAACTCTATTGGAAATACAAGTTCACCTTGTTTCTCAGGTATTCTTGACATCCAAGCTGCATTGATTGCTGAAACTCTTAGAATTTTTTCATTGACAATAAATTCGTATTCGTTCCAGAGTTTATGTCTAAATATTGGCGTCTTTTCAGTAATTTGATCTTGGAAGTCAAAGTAAGATTTTTGAGGGGTTGTACATGTATCAATTATATTTTCGTCTAACGCTTCTTCTGGGTAAGCAATTACTCCATCAATAACAATCGTTCTTGATTTATTTTCAGGAATCAATGAGCAATCGTGATTGCCAGGAACGGTAATTATGTCGACTAAAGGGCAGCCTTCTTGTTGAATCTCTTCTTTAATGAGGGATAAAAATACATAAGCCTCATCATATTGTTGTTTTTCTCCACTATAGGCAATGTCGCCAGTAACGATAATTAAACAAGCGTCACTATCCCTTGCAGAAGTAAAGCAAGCAGATGCAATTTTATTAGCTTGTTTCAGAATTAAATCTGAAGAGTTATGAATATGAATATCGCTCAGATGTAAAATTGTTAATTTCATATTGATGTGGTTTTTTTAAAAGAAGCTAGCTGTTCTAACATCTTAATTAAATTTTAGTTTTTAACTATCTTCATCCGAAATGATATTTTTATCAAATTCTGATTTTTATGATCTACCTCAGCCTCCGCAAACGAAGCCATTTCATTCAAAAATATAACCGCCGATTGCAATTAGCGGTTGAATTAAAAAAACAGTATTTCGTTGTCCGACATCCTACAAGCCCTTCACAACATCCGAGACCAATTCCGGCCCACGATAAATCAATCCGCTATAAATCTGTATCAGACGAACGCAAGTACACAAATTTCTTAGCGAATAAGCCTGACAGGTACGCCAATATCCAACTGCGCCCATATTTTATCGGCAGTCAATACCGGTAAATCCAGGTGGATTGCCAAAGCTAAACAAGCCCTATCTCCCAATGAAAGGCCAAATGGCTTGGTTTGTTGCCATAAGTTCCCTGCGATATGGGCTTGCTGCATATCAAAATCGAAATAAGTTAAGCCCAAAGCAGCTAAATCCTGATTCAAATTTTCGATGTTTATATTGTTGGCAATGGCTTTCTGAATAACTTCAGTCCAGTTTACGCTTGATATAGCGGCTTTGTTCAAAATGGCGTCCGCTACTTTGTCCGTGCCTTGCTCATTATGTAGCAAAGCCAGTAAAGCTGAGGCGTCCAAAACAGTATTCATTTTCATTCTTGCGATGCTTCAATACGGCGTTCGGCAATTAGTTCGTCAGCCAATTTTATTTCTTTGGGAATCTCGGTAAATCGGTCTTGGATATTTCTCAATAATTGCTTTTTCTGCATTAGTACAGGGTCATTTTGTTCAAGCAAATTATTTAAATGCTCTTTTTTTGATAAGTAATCATTAACAATCAGTAGGATGGCTTCGTTACTTGTTTTTGCGTGGGTATAAAACAACAATTTATTGAGTTGGTGTTCTTCGATATCTATCATGGTTTGCATAAGGGCTTGTCCTTATAGAAGTAACAGTATTTCGTTGCCCAACATCCTACAAGTTATCAAGCCCCTTCACAACATCCGCCACCAACTCCGGGCCGCGATAAATCAAGCCGCTATAAACCTGTACCAAACTCGCGCCAGCGGCGATTTTTTCCTGGGCGTCTTCAGCCGTTAAAATCCCGCCAGCGGCGATGATGGGGATTTTGCCGCCCAATTCCGCCGCCAAGCCACGCACCACGTAAGTCGATTTCCCTTTCACGGGCGCACCGCTTAAGCCGCCGGTTTCGTTGGCGAGCGGGTGGTTGGCGATGGTATCCCGTGCGGTGGTGGTGTTGGTGGCTATCACTCCGTCGATGCTGTATTCCAGTAATAATCTGCCGATATGGCTAATTTCTTCGTCAGTTAGATCGGGGGCGATTTTGACCACTAGCGGCGCATAACGGCTGTGTTCTTGTTGCAGTTTGAGCTGTTCTTCCTTCAATTGCGCGATAAGGTTTTTGATTTCGTCGCCTTGTTGCAATTGACGCAGGTTTTGGGTGTTGGGCGAGGAGATGTTGATGGTGATGTAGCTGGCGTGCGGGTAGGCTTTGCGCAAACCAATCAGGTAATCGTCGGCGGCGTTGGCGATGGGCGTGTCGAAGTTTTTGCCGATGTTGATGCCTAATATTCCTTCGTATAGCGAGTTTTTGACTTGTTCCAGCAGATGGTCGATGCCCAAGTTGTTAAAGCCCATGCGGTTGATGATGGCGTTGTGTTCGGGCAGACGGAACAGGCGCGGTTTGGGGTTGCCCGGTTGGGGGCGTGGCGTGACCGTGCCGATTTCGATAAAGCCAAAACCCAAGGCGGCGAGGGCGTCGATGTAATCGCCGTTTTTGTCCAAACCAGCGGCAAGCCCGACCGGGTTTTTAAAGGTCAAGCCCATGACGGTGACGGGTTTGTTGGCTAGGGTGGGGCTGGTTAGTTGGCTAAGGCCTGTGCGGTGCGCGAGTTTGAGCAGTTTTAAGGTCACTTCGTGGGCGGTTTCGGGGTCTAGGGAGAAGAGTAACGGACGCAGTAAGGGGTATAGGTTCATGGTGGCTTTCGGGATGCTGGTCGTGAGTAAAAAGGCTAAATTAAGCGCTAGGGCCGGAAAACCTAGGTTTGTTCTCCGGTAGTTTTCAATGTGCTGCCGCTAGCTGATAAGGTTCCGGCGCAACCTGCGGTGTCCGTTGCAACACCAGATCCACCAAGAGTTGCGCCGAAGCCGGCCCCATGACCAGGCCATTACGGAAATGTCCGGCATTGATGCTTAAGTTGTCGATGTCAGGATGTTGGGAGATATAGGGTATGCCTTGTGCCGTGCCGGGGCGTAAGCCTGCCCAGTGTTTGACCAACGGATAATTTTGCAGGTCGGGCAGTAAGTTTAAGGCGAATTGGCTTAGGTCGTCTTTGGCCGTGGCGGTGGTGGTTTTGTTAAAGGCATCGCTCTCGACGGTGCTGCCTGCGAGGATTTTGCCGTCGCGGCGCGGGATCAGGTAATGGTCGCCATCCAACACCATAAACGGCAAGGTGTCGGGCTTGGCGTCGAACAACAGCATTTGGCCTTTGACGGGGGCGATGTTGGGTGGGTTTCCGGCGATTCCGGAAAACAGCCGCTGATATAAATCCCCGCTCCACGCGCCGCTGGTGATGGCCAATTGGTTGACGGAAAATTCCCCGCGTGTGGTGGTGATGGCCTGGATGCGCCGGTTGCGGCAGTCGATTGCCGTCAGTTCGCAGTGCTCATAAACCGTGATGCCTTTGTTAAGCACATCTTGTTGCAGCGATTTCAATAAGCGCGGATTACGCACTTGCGCGATGTCCGGTAACCAAAGCGGATGCTCGGTGGAGGCGTTGAGAAAATTAAAAAACGAATGGTCAGGCGAACTTGAGTTGATGTGATGGGTGGCGCACCAATCGTTTGCGGCCTGGTGATCCGGGTTTTTGGTGATTAACATGCCGCAGGGTGTCCATTCCGGATCAAGCCCCGTGTCCGTGATGAGTGCGGCCGCCAAATCGGGGTAGATCCTTAAGCTTTGTAAAACTAATGTGGTGATCGCTTCTGCTTGCCGCCAAGGGTAAATAGGTAGCAAAATCCCGCCGCCTGCCCAGGAGGACTCCTGGCCGATCTGGTTTTTCTCGATTAAAGTGACTGTCGCACCCGCATTATGGAATTCACGGGCGGTTAGGAGGCCGATGATTCCCCCGCCTACGAGTGTGATGTCTGTTGTCTTTTTCATTAATATCAATGTGTTGTTGATTCCGTTGTGATTGTGCGAAAGGAACGGAGTGGTTGGGGCATTACTAGGCGTGTTTCGGGTTGATTATAAGGCAAATAGTTGCCGCCCGAAAAAGTATTGGATACGCTTGAATGGGCATATTATTGTTGTTTTTTTGATACAAAATGTAGTTTTTATCTTGTTTACAACGTTACTTGTTGATAAATAATAGATAATGTGTAAACAAAAAGTTACAGCGATGCTTGTGGGGAAATAGGTTTGCTGCTAATATGTGCCTTGTGACACACATTTTGTTGTATGAAAACAAAAGATAACTAAAATAACCCTTACGAGGTAGATATGATGATGAAAAAAACTAAATTAGTTCTAGCTATGGCCACTGCTACCTTAACAATGGCTGGTCTGTTGGTGGCTCCACAAGCACAAGCGCATTCAAAAAAACATGGCCATTCTTCCTCTTACAGCAGTTCCAGTTCAGCCGAGCGTTTAGCGGCGGCTGCCAACAACCGCGTTGAAGCCCTTGAGCAACAACTGCAAGCTATGCAATATGAATTGCAAGCCTTAAGATCATCACAAGCTAGCCATACTGGTTCTAGTGTTGATTCTGCAAAGGTTCAAGAGTTGGATCAATGGATGGCATCTGTGAAATCCCAGCCAGCTAAATCAAGCACTAAAGATAACATGGTGTTTTTCCGTGGCGGTTATGCCCATGCTGATAGCAATAGAGGCGGCACGCTTGACCCTACAGCACCTGGCGGCAATTCAGGTGGTGCGTTAAATGGCCCTATTGGTAATCAAGATGCATGGTATTTCGGTGCGGGTTTTGATTGGAGCCTGAATGACGATTTATTTGGCGCGATGCACGGCACTGAAGTGCTTGCCGAATTGATGTTCGATTATAAAGAATTGGGCAATAGGGCGGCTAATGGTATTACTCCTGCCGTAGGGACAGCTGAAGGCCTTCCTGTTCCTGGCGTTAACACCGAAACGGCTACTGTCAATCAATTGACTTTGGCAGCTTCACCTAAAGTCAAATTTTTGAAAGGTCAAGCGTTCAGACCATGGTTGATTCCAGTAGGTTTCGAGCTCAATATAATCAGCCCACCATCTGATGCGATTACTGTATTAACTCCAGGGATGCAATTTGGTTTAGGTGCCGACTACAAAGTTTGGAACAACATCTTTGTTGGTCTTGACGCACGTTACCACTACGCACCAGGCAACATTGATGGTGTGAACACTAACGGCGTAACCGCTGGTGGTTATGTCGGTATCGGTTTCTAAGCACACCACTTAAAACCAACTGAAAAAAGGAGGGCGTAACACCCCTCCTTTTTTTGCGTCCGTTATTCGGTAGTGGTTCAGTTTGAAACTTGAACCGTAGACTGGAGTGAGCCTGATCCGGCGGTAGCAAGAACAGGCATTTCCGCCTATCGCCCGAAATGTCCGCAGAACGCCCTTATTCAGTCCTACCATTTTATGGCTTACGTGGCAGGACATTTCAAACTAAACCGCGAACCATGATTTTGGGGCATTGACGCTAGGAATTTTGAAGTTCATACTTCAAAGTAGCACTTAAACAATGGGTAAAATAATGGAGGCAACGGCTAAAGACCTCAGAACCCATTCTAAAGAACTGCTGGATGCAGTCAGCCGGGGGGGATGTCGCTATCACCTATCGGGGTAAGCCTTGCGCCAAACTTGTCCCCTATATACGGCAGGATAAGCCCCTAGAAATAAAAGAGGAGACTCCCGCCTTTGGTATGTGGGCGGTCGATGATATGGATTCTGTTGAAGGGCATATGCAAAATTTGCGAAAAAATAGGTTCGCATGATATTGGTCGATACCGATGTGTTGATTTGGTATCTGAAAGGTAATCCTGTGGCACGGGGTACCATCAACAATTTATCTGGTTTTTGTATTTCAGTCGTGACCGCCAACATCAAGCACTACAAAATTCTCAAGGACGTTTCTCTAAAAGTTTTTAAGCCGATTCATTCATGAAAACCCTCTATCCCGAACTCCAGCCCTTCCAAACTTTTTTCCTGGAAACAGGTTCAGTGCATCAGGTTTATGTCGAGCAAAGCGGCAACCCGGCTGGCATTCCGGTGATATTCTTGCACGGCGGCCCCTGTTCCGGTACCAAGCCCGACCATCGGCGGTTTTTTAATCCCGAAAAATACCACATTATCCTCTTTGACCAACGCGCTTGCGGACAATCGTTGCCGTTTGGTGAGTTGGAAGGCAACACGACGCAGGACTTGATAGCCGACATGGAACGCATCCGCCAGCATCTGGGCATAGAAAAATGGCTAGTGTTTGGTGGCTCGTGGGGAGGGGCGTTAGCTTTGTTGTACGCCCAGCAACACCCGATGCAAGTTTCCGGGTTGGTCATCCGTGCGGTTTTCCTGGCGCGGCAGCAGGATTTGGACTGGTACGCCAAAGACGGCGCAAACCGGATTTTTCCTGAACAATGGCAAAAACTTATTGACACTTTGCCAGATCCAAACCCGGAAAATTTATTGGATAGTTTGTGTGCTGTGTTTTGGGGAGGGGATACCGAAACCCAAACACGGGTGGCCAAAGAATGGCTAGCGTGGGGGGCGTTGACCGCCTTAGGTTTGGCCTACCAACCTAAAGAGTTGGAAATTACCGGGCAAACCTTCAGACAAATCCGTATGGAATTGAATTTTGCCCTACACCGTTATTTCATCACCGAAAACCAGATACTCGACCACTGCGGGTTATTGCGGCATATCCCCATCCGTATCATCCATGGCCGCCAAGATTTTCTCTGCCCGATGGAAGCCGGAATGAAGCTCCACCAAGCGCTGCCTCACGCCGATTATGTCGTCTTACCCAATGCCGGGCATGTCGCCCAACACGAAGAAATGGTCGACGCACTGGTGGCGGCGACCGATGATTTTACTGGAACGGGTGGATTTGGTGTGTCCGTATGACCGCTAAAAAACGGCTGATTATCGGCATGACCGGGGCGACCGGGGCGATTTACGGGGTCAGGATGTTGCAGGTTTTGCAGGGGCAAGAGCAATGGGAAACCCATTTGGTCATCTCTTCCGCGGGCGTGGTCAACCTTAAGCACGAATTGGGCATGAAACGCGCCGAGTTGTACGAACTGGCCGATGTCACCCATGGCATCAACGACATTGCCGCCAGCATTTCCAGTGGCGGCTTTAAGACCGAAGGCATGGTCATCGCCCCCTGTTCGATGAAAACCCTCTCTGCCGTCGCCCACGGTTTCGGTGACAATCTGATTTCCCGCGCCGCCGATGTCGTGCTGAAAGAACGGCGGCGGTTGGTGGTCATGCCGCGTGAAACGCCGCTGAACCTGATCCATATCCGCAATATGGCCAGCGTCACCGAAATGGGCGGGATCATGTTCCCGCCTATGCCCGCGTTCTACAGCAAATCCGATTCCATGATGGCAATGGTCAATGAAACCGTCGGGCGGGTTTTGGATATGTTTGGTGTGGATGTGGCCGGGTTGTATACGCCTTGGGAAGGTTTATAGTTTGGGGCCTACATGCCGAAAATAAGGCGCTTATTCGTGCCTTTGCCCAGGATGATGGCCTGCCCCTGATCCGTTGGATGGAGGGGCCGGTTGATGATGGGCCATAGGGGCTGCGTGTGGTATCACAGGAGCCTGTTGGGGTCGGACAATGGGGGCTACGTGTGGTATCGCAGGGGCTGCTTGAGGACGGGTGACAGGGGCGGCGTGCGGTGTCACAGGAGCCAGTTGGGGATGGACGATAGGGGGCTCATGCGGCATCACAGCTATCGGTTGGGGAGGTGAAACCGGGGTGTTTTGATGTCCTCCACTAGAAGGCGCGTCAAGCAATATGGATGGTGTTTGCTGGACGGGGTGTGGCCGGTCTGGTTGCCTTACCGGGAAAATGGCTTGCCCGTTCCCATGATAGCCTGGCGTTTGATGGTGCCCTCCATTAGGACGGCCTCCCCCAATAGGGTTGCCGCCATCATGGCCTTGCCAATTATGCGGCTCTCCCCCGTTAGAGTTGCCCCATCCATGATGATCCCTGCCGTAATGCTGGCTATGGCCATGATCAGTGTACCCAAACGGATAGCTTGGCGGCCAATAGCTTGGGGACGGGTAATAAGGAGAGCTAGTCCAGGAATTGGAATAGCTGCTGCTTGGATAGTATTGGCTTGGATAAGAATAATCATAGGTGGCGCAATCGTATTCAGTGCAGGCGCAGCCGCTTAATAAACTAAAACCAAGACGGAGAAGTGTTTTTGTCAATGTATCCATGGCCTAAATCCAGTGAACAGGGTTGTGTTGGCTGCATAATAGGGACTGCAAACTTAATCTTAAGTGAACGCTATAAAGCATTTCGGATTCCTTCCCTGGTGTAGTTGAATTTGGCCTTATCAATACCTAGCCTCATGCCTTGACTGGCCATTGGGGTAAGGGGTTAATGTAAGGGTTGGGTTGTTGTTTGGCCTGATTATCGTATTGAAAATAAACGCCTTGATATTTACAATAATAATGTCGGGTCAGAAATGCTGGCGCCGGCAAACAATACAATAATGAGTCGTATCGACCACTTAACTCACGAGGAAAGAATAATGAAGAAAGTAGCATCTATTTGTGCAGGCTTGCTTTTGATTTTGAGCTCTGCTGTTATTGCAAAAGAACATTCGACCGAAGCTTTGGAACACGCTAAAGCAGCGGTGGAGCACGGTAAAATGGGCCATGCGCCTGTTTTGGTCGAGCACGCAAAATTGGCTTTGGAGCATACGCTAGCGGGCTCCCTAGTTGCCAAAGGGGCGTCAAAAAACCATTTGGACGCGGCATCCAAGTCGCTGCAAGATGCCATTGACCAAGGCGGTTTGGATCAAACCGAACCCGCCACAAAATCGGCGGAAGAAGCTGTCGGGCATATCCAAGCCAGCAAAGCCAAATAAAAGATAAGCGTTAGCGTCGGGAACAATAGGGGCGGGTTGACCGCCCCTATTTTTTTGCCCAAAGCTTTTAATAGGCCATTGCCATGCGCTTGGCTTAGAGGCCGGTCACAGCCCTTCTTGCCACAGGAAAATTGACAAGAAGGGCGTTGCGGCGATAGTTTGGTTTTATGGGGCGGCATATCCAGTGCCATAATTTCTGTGTAAGTTTATATCCCCTAATTTTTGCATTTAAATTTTAATGTCTGAACACATGCCGCAAAACATTGTTGTTAGTCGACCTGAAGGGTTGACGGTTGCGTGGGCCCAACGTATTGTCGGGCAACACGAGAAGGGGACGGTTGTGACGCAAGTTGAAATTGTTTCGGTTGATGTGGGTACGACTACGCGCATCCGCTTGGCATTAGACTACAAAGGTGCCAGCGCCTTGCCGCGCCGTTGGTTTGTCAAACTGCCTTCTTTGGCTTGGCGGGCACGGTTTATTACCGCGTTGCCACAATTATTGGCGACTGAAATCCGTTTTTATCAGGAGCTTGCCGACTCGGTGCCTATCGCCCTGCCTGTTTGCCTGGCCGCGCAGAGCCACTGGGGGTTGGGTTCAATCCTAGTGCTTGCGGACGTCGAGGAGAATGGTAGTTTGGCGGGTGATGCGGACGATATTTTGTCAATAGGGCAGGCGGAGCTGGTGATTGACGGGCTGGCGCGGTTTCATGCCCGTTTCTGGCGGCAAGATGCCAGCGCACGGCGGTATCGTTGGCTGGCCGGACGTGTGCGGCGGGTGGAAGACCATTTGGGGACGGTATTGGCCGTGCCATTAATGAAACAGGGGCTACGCAATGCCGGTGATTTTTTTCCGGCCAGATTGTACAAACGGGCGTTGCATTATGCCCGTAACCGCCGCCGTGCCATGCGGTTTTTGACAGCGGCGCCACAAACATTGGTGCACCATGACTGCCATCCTGGAAATTTATTCTGGCAACACGGCCAGGCGGGTTTGTTGGATTGGCAAATGGCCCGTATAGGCGAGGGTGTCAGCGACGTCGCGTATTTTTTAGCGACCGCATTGGAACCAGAACAACGGCGGCGGCACGAAACCGGATTGTTGCGGCGGTATGCCGGGCAGCTTGCGCAGCAGGGCGTCACCGAAATTGATGGCGGGCAGCTTGCAGAGCGGTACCGCGCGCATCTGGTGTACGCTTTTGAAGCTATGGTGGTGACGCTGGCGGTGGGGGATATGATGGCGACGGAAAGCAATTTGGAATTGATTCGCCGCACGGCCATGGCGGTTGATGATTTGGATGCCTTTTCGGCGTTGCCAATATGAACAGATACCTGCCGTACAGCGCTTAAGCTACAATGGAAGGCCGCTATTTTGCGGCGCGTATCCGTCTGGCTTCTTTGGGGCTATGGATAAGCGGGCGGTAGATTTCTATCCTGTCCCCCGCTTTTAAGGGGTGCGCCATGGTGGTGGCTCGCCCAAAAATGCCGACATCCAATAGCTTGTTGGCCAACTCAGGGAAGCGGGATTGTATGCCCGATGCGCGGATGGCGTCCGCAACAGTGGCCGGCGCGGGCAATTCCAAGGCGATTAACGTTTGCCGCCCGGGTGTCGCATAGGCAACTTCGATGGCAAGCAATTCAGACATACACTTGTTTGGCGCGGCTGGTGAAGGAGCTGACCATGGTATTGCAAATCTGGTTGAACACCGCCCCAAATGCCAAGCTAGCCAGTTTGCTGGACATTTCAAATTCCAGATCCAACGAGATTTTGCTGGCATCCTCACGTAAGGGCATGAAATTCCAAACACCTTCAAGATAAGAAAACGGCCCATCCAACAGGGAAACAGTTATTTTGCCGCCTTTGTCCATTTGGTTGCGGGTGGAAAAGGATTTTTTAAATCCCCCCTTGGAAATAGACAATTCGGCTTCGACAACATCATCGGCGCGTTTGATGATGCGGCTGCCGCTGCACCAAGGCAAAAACTGAGGATAAGCTTCAATGTCATTAACCAGATCAAACATTTGTTGGGCGGAATATTTGACCAACGCGCTTTTTTGTACAATCGTCATCCTTAAAGAACTCCTACAACATCTAAAAACACCAGAAAAACGGCGGCGGGGGCGAGATATTTGATCAGCAATTGCCATATCTGATAGGTCAATGGGTTTGGTAAATCCAGTTCCTGCTCGCTGTGGCCACGCACCATGATCCAGCCAGCAAACATGGCGATGGCGAAACCACCTATCGGAAGCATTAGGTTGGCAGTGACATAATCCAGCAATTCAAACAAGGTCTGCCCAAAAATCTTAAAGCCCGACCAGCTATTGAAGGAGAAGATGCTCGCAAAACCGATCAGCCAAGTCACCGACCCGGCATAAAGGCTGGCTTTCTCGCGGTTGAAACCACGGGTCTCAATTAGCCAGGCCACCGCAGGTTCTATTAATGCAACCGATGACGACAACGCGGCAAGCACGAGCATGACGAAAAATAAAATGCCGAACAACCAGCCACCTATCATGGAACCAAAGGCGATCGGCAGGGTTTCAAAAATCAATCCGGGGCCGGAATCAGGTTGTAGGCCGTTGCTGAACACAATAGGGAAAATGATGATGCCGGACAACAACGCCACCACGGTGTCGGCAATCGAAACGACGACCACGGTTTCCGTAATGGATATTTTTTTCGGCAGATACGCGCCGTAAACCATCACCGCACCCATGCCTATGCCTAGGCTAAAAAAGGCTTGGCCCATGGCGGTGAGTATGGAATTGCCCGTGAGTTTGCTGAAATCAGGGGTGAACAAAAAGTGCAGGCCTTGAAAATAGCTGGGTGTGGTCATGGCGTAACCGACCAATAAAATCAGCAGCACAAACAAACTGGGCATCAGCCAGCGTAACGCTTTTTCCAAACCATTGTTGACACCTTGTTTGACTATCCACATGGTCGCCAGCATAAATGCCGTGTGCCAGAAAGCCAGTTGTACAGGGCTGGCGATAAAGTCAGCGAACAATTGTTTGACGGCGGCGGCATCGGCATCAAAAAAACTGCCTGTGAAGGCTTTTAAGACATAAGCCGAAGCCCAGCCCGCAATCACGCTATAGTAAGACAGGATTAAAATCCCCGCGATAATGCCCATCCAGCCTAGATAGTGCCAGTGTTCGTCGGCTTTGGCTTCGGCGGTCAAGGATTCCATCGTCGTGACCGGATTATGCCGGCCACGGCGGCCCATTAGGGTTTCCGACATCATAATGGGTATGCCAATCAGCGCGACACACAGCAAATACACGAGGACAAAGGCCCCCCCGCCGTTTTCGCCCGTGATGTACGGGAATTTCCAAATATTACCCAGGCCCACTGCCGATCCGGTCGCTGCCATAATAAAAGCGGAATGGGACGACCATTCGCCCTGGGGTGATTTTTTCGTGTCTGTCATATAGGTGGCCTCAAAAACACACTTTAATTATTATTATCGAATTATTAATTAGGTTATTAATTGTTTCATGAGTGCTTGCCCAAGCCGTTTTAGTGAAAAAAACAATTTTTGCTGCAAGCACTTATGAAACAATTAATATTATCGCGTAAAATAACAAAATTATGCCATTGCGTCAGTTTTAAATTCGCAGTGGTTTTGTTATTACCTTTCCCGATAACGTAGTCCCCTCCCTATGGCTGACAAAAATTCTAAAAAAGCTAAATCCCAACAAAATTCGACGATTGCCGTTAACCGTCAAGCTACCCATGAATATTTCATTGAAGAGCGGTTTGAGGCGGGGTTGGTCTTGCAAGGATGGGAAGTGAAAAGCCTTAGGGCAGGGAAAGTGCAATTGAAGGAAAGCTATGTGGCGATAAAACGTGGTGAAGCCTGGCTGTCAGGTGCGCATATTTCGGCTTTGTTATCCGCTTCCACACATATCAACCCCGAAGCCGTGCGCCAAAAAAAATTGTTGTTGAACCGGCATGAGCTGAACAAGTTGATCGGTGCTGTGGAACGTAAGGGCTACACATTGATCCCGCTATCCATGTACTGGAAAAGTGGGCGGGCCAAACTAGAAATCGGTTTGGCTAAAGGCAAGCAGTTGCATGATAAACGCGCGGCTTCGAAAGACCGCGATTGGCAGCGCGAAAAGGCGCGGATTATGAAAAAAGGTTAATATGGGCAACCCCGTGTTGTTGTCGGCGGCGGACAGCGTGTTGGTTATCGTCGATGTGCAAACTAAATTGACTGCCGTGATGGCGGAAGCCACATCCATGTGCACCCGTGCAGTGGTATTGCTGGAAGCTGCGCAGCGTCTGGCAATTCCGGTTTTGGTCACTGAGCAATTTCCACAGGGATTAGGGCGTACCGAACGGGTGATCTTGGCAAAGCTGCCGGAATTTACGCCAATTTTTGATAAAACGGCCTTTTCTTGCTGCGCAGCCCGCGGATTTTCTGAAGCATTGCTGGCATCGGGCCGTAAACAGATTGTCCTGGTAGGTGTGGAGGCGCATATCTGTGTTCTGCAAACGGCACTGGAGCTGTTGTCTGTTGGCTATCAGGTGCAAGTTGTTGAGGATGCGGTGTGTTCACGCAATCCGAACCATAAGCTTTACGCACTTAAACGTTTGTCCCAACAAGGTGTGATCGTCACTAATTATGAGTCAGTGCTGTTTGAGTGGTTGCGTGATGCCGCCCATCTTGAATTTAAGGCCCTTTCCCGATTGCTCCGTTAATCTCTTAATATTGAATTATGCCCTTAACTTTATTCCTTGAAAAAGTATCCCAAAATATTCCAGTCAGTTTTGCTGACACTATTGCGGTTATCGCCGGACATTACCATTATCAGCCAACAACCTTCAGCAATGGCTTAGGTGAAGATAAGTTAGTAAACCCGGCAGGGACGAATGAAGGTTCCTGTAAAATTTTTGCGTTCGCGCTTATTCATCAGCTTGATGAGCGGGCCACGTTAAATTTATTTGGGGATTATTATCGGGTGGAAGTGCTAAATGACCCTGAAGGCACGGGCCACCAAAATATCAGGAATTTTATGAAATATGGTTGGGAAGGGGTCAATTTCGAAACTAATGCGCTATCGGCGCGATAAGCTTGAAATTTTTTGTTTTGATGCGGGGTAGTATGGGCCGAATACTGGGGAAATATCGTATCCCGGAAAAACAAAACCCCTCCGATGAGATGATCATACGGAGGGGTTTTGGTCTTATTTACCTGCTATTTGTGCAGCAGTTGAGTTGTTGCTAGTGTGTCTTTTTTCTATTTTAGAAAAAGTTTCAGTTTGAAGGGCCGCAACAGCACCGCTTTGCAAATGTTTAGTTTCGTCTTTTTTCAGTAATACAACCAACAGAACGATAGCAGCGATACATCCGCCAACAATGAACCACAATGAATTGTCTTCTTGTACTTCAGCCATTTTAAAATCCTCTTCTATAGTTATTAATATTTTTGTTATTTCCCTTTCCTCAAGGGAGCAACTCAGAATATATGAGTCGGTTGTCGAAAATACTCTTAAACAACGGGGTAATTTTTATCATGATAACTGTGCTGTGTCAAAGCTATAAATGAAAAATTACACGATAATTAACTTAGGCCTGGAAATGTCATGTGCTTGCATCATTCAACAAATTGAAAATAAAAAAGAAATAATTTTAATGGTGACGGCGGCGGCCAATATGGCCGGAATTAATTTAAAAAATATCTAACAAAAGCAGTTGGAGCTGCACGGACACTCGTCTATGAAAACAGCTTATTAAGGGTTATGATAAGAACCAAGCAGTTATGGCTTGGTTGCAGGCGTTTCCTTCGATGGCCAATTTATGGGGTGCCTTGCTTTTAGTGATTAAGCCCTTATTTTCATTATTAATAACTTCATTGCATACATCAGGAACGGGGATTGGTTTTATGAGCATTTCTTTAAGCAAAGGTGGCAATATCAGTTTGTCCAAGACTGATCCTAGCCTAAAAAACGTGATTGTGGGTTTGGGCTGGGATGCCAGGCCGACAGATGGCGCCGATTTCGATCTTGATGCGAGTGCTTTTATGGTTAAGGCGGATGGCAAAGTCCGTTCAGATAGTGATTTTATCTTCTATAACCAAACCAAATCGGCCTGTGGCTCCGTTGAACATACCGGTGATAACCGTACCGGTGCTGGTGATGGCGATGATGAATCGATTGTTGTTTTGCTGGATAAAGTGCCTGTTGACATCCAGCGCGTGGTTTTTACCGTTACCATTCATGAAGCGGAGCAACGCAAACAAAATTTTGGGCAGGTGACCCATGCGTTCGTCCGTATTGTCAATAAAGATACGGGCGTTGAAGTTACCCGCTTTGATTTAAGTGAAGATGCCTCCATCGAAACGGCGATGATTTTCGGTGAAATATACCGGCATAATGGCGAATGGAAGTTTAAGGCGGTGGGCCAGGGCTATGCGGGCGGGTTAGCCGCCTTAGCGCGCCAATACGGTATCAACGTTTAATATCCTGAATACCGTTAATATTAACGGCAGTTATTTTTACAACAACCAAAAAAACCGAGGAGACAATAACATGGCAATATCACTGACTAAAGGCGGCAACGTCAACTTAAGCAAAGAAGCCCCTGGCTTGAACAAAATCATCGTCGGCTTGGGTTGGGATGCCCGCGCGACTGACGGTGCGGCATTTGACTTGGACGCCAGCGCATTTTTGGTGAAAATGGACGGTAAAGTCCGCTCCGACAGCGATTTTTGCTTTTTTAACAATAAAGTCGTCGCAGACGGTGCCGTCCAACACATGGGCGACAACACCACCGGAGTAGGCGAAGGTGACGATGAAGTCGTTAAGGTTGAATTAGGCAAAATTCCGGCGGATCTGGATAAAGTCGTTTTCACCGTGACCATTTACGATGCCGAAACAAGAAAACAAAATTTTGGCCAAGTCAGCCATGCGTATATCCGTATCGTCAACGAAGACGGCGGCCAGGAAATCGCCCGTTACGATTTAAGCGAGGACGCTTCGGTCGAAACCGCGATGATCTTCGGCGAGATTTACCGTATCGGTGCGGAATGGAAGTTTAAGGCCGTAGGCCAAGGTTTCGCGGGTGGCTTAGGGCCATTGGCGGCCTCGTTTGGCGTTAATGTTTAAGGAACTATGATGGCTATCAATTTACAAAAAGGCCAAAAAATATCGTTGGCCAAAGAATCCGGCGGCAGCTTAAGCAAAGTCATCATGGGCTTGGGCTGGGATGCGAAAAAAAGCGAGAAAAAAGGCGGTATGCTGGGCGGGCTGTTCGGTGGCGGCGGTAGTAGTGCTGGCGACTCCATCGACTTGGACGCGTCTTGCGTGCTGTTCGATGACAACAACAAATCCGTAGACGTCGTTTATTTCGGACATCTGAAAAGCAAAGACGGCAGCATCACCCACACGGGCGACAACCGCACAGGCGCAGGTGACGGCGATGACGAGCAGATTATCGTCGACCTCGACAAAGTCCCTGCCAACGTCAAATCCCTGGTGTTCACCGTCAATTCCTTCACTGGGCAAACCTTTGATTCCGTCGAAAATGCTTACTGCCGCATGGTGGACAGCAGCAGCAAAGCTGAGATCGCCCGTTACACGCTCAGCTCACAAGGCCCGCACACCGCACAAATCATGGCTAAAGTCTACCGCCACAACGGCGAGTGGAAAATGCACGCCATCGGCGAAAACGGCACTGGCCGCACCATTGAAAACTTGCTGCCACAAATCATCCCCCATCTTTAAAAACTAATGCGCATTTGGTTCAATAAAACTTTTTCCACCATCAGCGCAGTCTTTAATAACCTTCACCTGGCCGGACGGCCAGGTGAAGTCACCATTATCTGCACCCATACCCACCCCACAGCCTCCGCTTTTTTGGCGGCAGACGAAAATTACCTGGAGCCTAGCTCATTAACGGGGCAAGATTATCTGGCTTGGTGCTTGGACTTTTGCCAAAGCCACCGGATCGGTTTGTTTTGGCCGGGCAAAGAGGCCGCGCTGATCAGTTTGCACCATGGCCAATTCAACGCCATCGGCACACAAGTCCTGTCGGTCGCCGACCACGAAACACTGGCTCTGCTCGACAATAAAGCCGAATTTTACGCCGCGCTAAATCCCGAAATCGCCCGGACGATGGACTTTATTGCCGTTGATAATCTGGACGCCTTCGACCGTGCCGTCATGGAATTGTCCACACGCCATGACAGTTTGTGCGTCAAACCTTCCGTGTCCGTATTTGGCCTGGGTTTCCGCATCCTTGACACCCAGCGCGACAGCATCACCCATTTAGCCAAAGGCGTGGAATACCAAATCCCGCTATCCGAATTGCGTTTGGGCATGTTCAACACCCGTCATTTCGAAACGATGTTGGTGATGGAGCACTTGGGCGGGCATGAATGGAGTGTCGATTGCGCCGGACGGCAGGGCGAACTGCTATGCGCCGTGCAACGCAAAAAATCCCTGCTAAAAGGCCACGGCCAAGCAATCGACAATAACGCTGACATCCAAGGCATGGTCGAGCGCCTGACCGGGCATTACCGCCTGAACGGCTTGTTCAACATCCAATTTAAGGAAGGCAAGCACGGGCCAAGGTTGCTGGAAATCAACCCGCGCCCGTCGGGTGGCTTTGGCATGGCGTGTTTGGCGGGCGTGAATCTGGCTAAAGTGGCTTTGCGGGCGTTTAACGGCGAAACGGTCACCGTGCCTAATATCCATTATGGGTTGAAGGTTACTGAAGTGAACCAACCCGTGGTGTTGCGGGATAGTGTTTGATGTGCGGCCATAAAATCGCCGGATAAATCCGTATGAATATTTAACAAAACTAATCCGGGATAAGTTAAATGCAAACCACTACCAAAATTCATACAAAAGATATAAAAATAGGCATGTATGTTTCTGGTTTAGATGGGGGATGGGAGGGTACGCCTTTTCCATTCCAGGGCTTTCTTATCGCAAACGGGCAACAGATCAAACAATTACAGCAATTATGCGAATATGTTGAAATTGATAATAGCCGAAGCATCAATGCCTCGATATTGGATACGGCGGCTGTCAAGAAACTGGTGGAAATCGAAGTGGATCCGGTTCACCAAGATTTACTGGACGATGCGTCACCTGTATCAGAACCGGCCCCCTTACCGATTCTTGCTGAAACTTCTGTTCATGCCCTAGCCGATGAATTGGAGTTTTTTAAGGCCTTTGGCGTAAGGGAAGCCGTTGGGCAAAATGTGGCCCTTTTTGGCGAAGGCCAGAAGCCTAGCCGCTTATTCTGGCAACACAACAAAATGTATCTGCTGGTAAAAGGTGAGGTGGGCATCTTAGTGCATGGTATCCATGTAAACACCATCACATCCGGTGAAATATTCGGTGAACTGACACCGCTGATTTTAGCTAAACGTAGTGCCACAGTAGTCACTAATAGCCCCTGTGAGCTAATCAGTTTGACTGAAAGCCAACTTGTCAGCGGGCTTGAGAAAAAACCAGAATTTGCATTAATGTTGATGGGCATCTTTGTCCAACGCCTACGTCAGGCAGCGGAAGCGGCCCTGTCTTCGGGATTTTCAACTGGACATAAAGCCAACAAAAGCATCCCGGTTTTTAACGGCAAAATGATGCGCGAACTTGTGCAAAAATTAGAGGATAGTGCCGTCACCCACATAACGGCCCACCAAACCATTTTCAGGAAAGGTGCAATCGGGATGCTGATGTATGTGGTTCTTGAAGGGCGTGTCATAACGTGTGTCGAGGACAGAATCGTAGAGCGTAGCGGGCCTGGTTGCGTCATTGGGGAAATAGCGTTGGTTGACCAGCAACGCCGTTTGGCACGTGTGGTGGCGGAGACAGATTGTTCTTTATTGGCTATCAACCACCAAGTGTTTCTTGAGTTGGTCAAAAACCAACCGGCGTTTAGCATCTCATTACTTCAGGCTTTGGCATCACGCCTACGTTTTTGGCGTACCGGTGAGCCGTTTCAGGGTGATCTTTAACGCGTATTTCGGCTGTGCTGGCCTCACATCGGCTTCCTGTTCCAATTAAAACCAGATAACCCGTCCGTTCTTCCGGAACAGCTTTGGTCGCATGATGGGTTGCCCGCTAACATTCAGGCCAAGCATTTTTGGCTACATCACCCCCCAAACCACCACCTAGGCTTTAAGCACATACCTTATGCCCCAAATACACCGTATTCCCCTAGCCACTGGCACACTGCATCTCAACCTAAGCCCAGGTAAAATCCCCCTCCACCGTTTATTGGGCTTCGCCGCCCGTGTCAGCAGCAAGCGTAAGTTTTTGCTGGTCAGCAAGGTGCTGGGCAAGCATTATCCCGTGTCGCCCAAAATGATGGCCTGGTCTTACCGGGCGTTGGCGCGCTTGGTGTTGCAGCAAACCATCGCCGCGCCGTCGTTGTGGATAGGTATGGCGGAAACGGCGACGGGCTTGGGTTATGGCGTGTTTGCCGCCGCCCATCAGGAAGGCGTGCAAGACGCGCTGTTCATGCAAACCACGCGCTATGTCCTGCAAGGCCACGATTATCTGGCGTTTGAAGAGGCGCATAGTCACGCCACGGACTTTTTTTTGTATTATCCTGAGCAAGCGGTACATCGCCATACCTTCAAAACCGCGCGGACGTTGGTGCTGGTTGATGACGAAATCAGCACGGGCAAAACCTTCTTGCGTTTGATCAAGGCCTATCAGGCCGTCAATCCGCAGTTGGAAAAAGTGGTTATCGTCAGTTTGGTCAACTTCGCCCATGCGGCTGACCGGCGTTTTTTAGAAACCGAATCCGGCGTAGACGTTGAATGGGTGTGTTTCCGTGAAGGCGAATTACGTTTTGACGATAGCCACAACGCTGCGCTGGACGACATCACCATCAACGTTTCCGGCAATGGCGTTTGCAAAAAGCCTTTGCTGGCCTGGCCCGGTCGTTTAGGCATGTCCACCCCCTTGCACTGGCAAGCGGGGACGCTGGAACGGCTGTTGCTGCTGTTAGGTGTTAGCGACGCAGACCCGCGCCCGGTGTTGGTGTTAGGCACAGGCGAATGCAACCCGCCCGCAGTCATGTTGGGGCGGGATTTGGAACTGGCGGGTTATAAAGTCAAAGTGCAAAGCACTACCCGCTCGCCCATACACCCGGGCAATGCCATCGCCGCCGTGTGCCAATTCACCGACAATTACGGCGATGACATCCCGAATTTTCTCTACAACTTGGATTTGTCCGCGTATCGGCAAGTCATTTTGTGCCATGAAACGCCGCTGAACGACGCGCTGTTAAGCCGTTTGCACGCTTGGCAGGCGATCAGCGCACGTTTCCAACTTACCGGCCCGTCCACTCACGATGCAACGCTACATTTTTTTAGACCTTGACGACACCCTGTTCCAAACCCTGCGCAAATGCCCTGATGCCAGCGACCCGCGTTTGCAAGTGCGGGCATGCTTGCCAGACGGCACGCCCAATTCCTACGCCACCGCCAAACAACAATGGTTATGGGATTGGTTCAACCAAGGCTTCCGCGTCGTCCCCGTCACCGCGCGGGATATGGACGCTTATCGGCGTGTCATCGGTTTGACGTTTCAGGAAGAACAAATCATCAACCACGGCGGCGTGATTTTGGACAAACACGGCGGGATTGATCCGGTCTGGATGGAAAAAATGCTGCAAGCATTGCCGCTTCACCAAGCCGCTTTCAAGCGGATATGGGCGGATATTGAAGCGTTTTGCGCCCAAAATGACCGCTACAATGTCCGCCTGGCGCAAGACCTTGGCATCACCTGGTACGGCTACATCAAACACCAGGGCGGCACGGAAGCCGCCTTAGCGGATTTGTTGGCAATGGTCAAAACCCATCCGGCAGTGCAAGATGGCGGCGTGTACTGGCACATCAACGGTAACAACCTCGCCGTATTGCCCAAAATCATCGCCAAAGAAAATGCCGTGGCGTATTTGCTGGCAAAATATCATCAGGATCATAGAGAAGTGCTGAGTTTCGGTGCGGGCGATAGCAAGACCGACGCGCCGTTTCTGGCTTTGTGCGATTATGCCTTGATTCCTAAAGGCACTCAGTTGCATCAGAAATTGGCAGGACAATAACCGCACTAACAGATAAGATTGGGCAAATACCTCAAATACGTTAAACTCAATATCAATGTATAACTTGTTTTCATAAAATAACTATGCAAACCATCAATATCCTAAATAAAGGTCAAGTAGTGATTCCCGCAGAACTGCGCTTACGCTATGGCATCAAACCCGGTAACCGCATAGAAATACGCGATGCAGGTGATCACTTGGAATTATATCCTTTGCCGGACAACCCGATAGCCGCCTTCCGTGGTTCGCTAAAACTAAGCCATTCATTAGCCGATCAGCTAATTGCCGAACACCAGCAAGAAGTTAAACAAGATGAAGGCCGTTAAACCTGTTTATGTGCTGGATGCTTGTGCCTTGTTGCGCCTAGCGCAAGACGAGCCAGGCGCCGAGCGGGTCGCGGATATTTTAGTTGCCGCACAAGCAGGTGAAGCGCGGGTTTTATTGCATCAAATCAATCTGGGCGAAGTGCTTTACCGGATCGCCAAAGGCTTTGGCTACGCGGTCGCCGAACGCAAACATGCCGAAATCAAACTCTTGCCCATTGAAACCGTAGCATTTTCCGACGATATTTTTTGGGCGGCGGTCAAACTAAAATCCCAGTATGCCATGTCCTACGCTGATTGCTTTGCGGCGGCTTTAGCCCGGCGCGAACAAGCGGTGTTGCTGAGTAGTGATCCTGAGTTTGGCGTGTTGGGTGATGCGCTGACTGTGCTTAAAGTTTAAGATTATTGTGTAGTGAGAAAATAGTGGATAAATAAGCTTTAGCGGATTGCACAATGGCGAGGTACATCTTACGTGTTACACCCATATACCTTACTAGTTGGATAGCTCGTAGGTTGGGGTGAGGAACGAACCCCAACAACGCCGCATCAACACCCCCAGCGTTGGGGTTCCTATCGTCACCCCAACCTACATCTTAACCTTAAAAACCATGCCCAAAATCCCCTTCTCAGGTAGCTACTCCCCTAACGATGTTGAGTTCCTGCTTAAACAAATCACTATCGAAAACACCCCTATAGCCGTCAAAGAAGCCCTGATCCAATCAGGGCAAAAGCATTATTCGCAAATGCTCAGCCATGAGTCTTTGCCTTCGGAAGCCTATCTGGAGTTGTTCCGGCAGGCGATGGCGGCGAACAGGCGGCGGGTGGCGGCGGATGTTATTAGTTTGGCAGCGGGGATAATCGCCACGCGTCCGCACGGCATCACGTTGGTGTCGTTGGCACGGGCGGGGACGCCAGTTGGGGTGTTGTTGAAGCGGGTGCTGCAAAGCTATCACCACATTAACGCGGCGCATTATTCCATTTCCATTATCCGCGATGTCGGCGTCGACACCCATGCTTTGCGCCATATCCTGCAACGCCACGCGCCGGAAACGCTGGTGTTTGTCGATGGTTGGACGGGGAAGGGCGTGATCGGGCGGCAATTGGCGGCAAGTTTGCAGCGGTTTGCCGAAACTGATAATGTCACTATACCCGCCGAGCTTTATGTGTTGGCGGATTTGTCCGGCACGGCGGCGGTGGCGGCTTCGGCGGAGGATTATCTGATCCCTTCGTGTATTTTGAACGCCACGGTGTCTGGTTTGGTCAGCCGTTCGGTGTATGATGCGCAAACCGCCGCCGCTGGTTTTCACGGTTGCGTGTATTATCAGGACTTTGCCGCGCACGATTTGTCGGGGTTTTTTATCGACGGGATCCTCGCTAGCGTCGCCGGACAATGGGGCGATGCCCGGCAGTCCATCCGCCCGGCTCGGTACCAGACGGGACAAGCGGCGGTTGCAGAGAAACTGCTGGACGATTTGGCAACGCGTTATAATGTCAGCCATCCCAATTACATCAAACCCGGCATCGGTGAAGCGACCCGCGTGTTCTTGCGCCGTGAAGCCAGATTGTTGCTGTTACAAGACGATGCGGCCGAAGCCACCTTGCATTTGCGTTGGTTGGCGGAGTCCCGCGCTATCCCGATTGTCGTTTGTCCCGATTTGCCTTACCGCGCCGTAGCCTTAATCAAAGAGATAACAACATGACCCTGCTCCATCCTTCCTTATCTGAACCGTTTTCCCCATGGATGTTAGGCGCACCCTTGTACATGCCCGCGCATCGGCGGGATTTGGTGGCTATCGCCAATGGTGAGAAGCTCCCATTTTTGCGCTCGATGATTTTTTGTACTGAAGATGCGGTTTCCGATGCCGATATTGACAACAGTTTGCGGCACTTGGCGGCCTGCCTGCCGGATTTTGATGGCCATGCAGGGCGTTTCCGGTTCATCCGTGTGCGCAACCCTGAGGTGTTGGCGCGTTTGCTGGCCTTGCCGCATATAGAAAAAATCAACGGTTTTGTGTTGCCCAAATTCACCGAAGAGGTGTTCGATGCTTATTTTTCGCAATTGCAAGGGACGGCGTTTAAAGTGATGCCGACTTTGGAGACCCGCGAAGTGTTCGACGGGCTAGCCATGCTGCGTTTGCGTGAGCGCTTGGTGCAAGCCGACATTTTTCCGCGTATTTTAATGTTGCGCATTGGCGGCAATGATTTGATGAATGTGTTGGGCTTGCGCAGGCCGCGTGGTTTGACCATTTATGACACGCCCATGGGCCATGTGATTGCGCAGCTGGTGATCTTGTTCAAACCTTACCATTTCGCGCTGTCCGCACCGGTGTTTGACTATCTTAACGATACGGTAACTTTGCATAAAGAGATTGTCCTGGATTTGGCGCATGGTTTGACGGGCAAGACCGCGATCCATCCTGACCAAATCCCTGCGATTGAAGCCGCTTATGCGGTTGACGGGGAAGATTATGAAATGGCTTTGAGCTTGAACGATGATGATGCGCCCGCCGTCTTCAGGATGCACAACAGCATGTGTGAAGTCGCCACGCACCAGCAATGGGGCAAAGCCATCCTGCACCGCCAAAGCTGTTACGGTGTTAAAATGCCTAGGACTTTAGACGAGTACGCCGGACTAGCGGTTTCATAAACCTGGAGGTGGCTACATGAATGCCAGAATTGACCTTGTTCCCGGGCAAAATTGTGTATTGCCGACCCATGATTTGCATATCATTTTAAACCACGCCCAAAACCCGCCCGACATTGAAGTGCGGCTGGATAGCCATCGCGACGACCAGTTCACATGCGCCATTGCGATGCTAGAAAATATCAACCACCCGTTGTGCATCACCAAACTGCCGGATTATTTTTCGGGCCATCAACACATGGGTCGCGCCTATGGCTGGGGCTTAAACTATGTCGCCGGGAGTAAATAAAATGCTTGACCAACCATCCACTAAACCACGTTAATTTTTAGGAGCAGACCATGAGTTTCGATAGTTTTTTAAACCAATTAAAAACCAAAGCCAGCGAATTAAAAACCGAAGCTTTGAAATTTAAAAACAAGGATTTTTTGAATGCGGCAATGGCCGGTTCCGCCTTAGTGGCGATGGCTGATGGCAGTGTCAGTTCGGAAGAAAAGCAAAAAATGGTCAAGTTCATCGAGGGCCATGATGCCTTATCCATTTTTACTACCAGCGATGTCATCAAAGCCTTCCAGGATTTTGTCGGGCAATTGGAGTTTGATAAAGACATTGGCGAGGCCAAAGCCTATCAGGCTTTAGGTAAGATGAAACAAAACATTGAGGCGGCGCGTTTGTTGATCCGCATGATTATTGCGATTGCCGCTTCTGATGGGCATATTGATGAATCGGAAAAAAAGGTCGCCGCTAAGATAGCTAGGGAATTGGGTTTGAATCCGGCGGATTTTGAATTATAAGGTTACGGAAATGCCGGACGGGTTTTTGGCCTGTCCGGCATAAAGCTTACTGCCCTGGGTTAGTGCAGAACGTTTTTGGGGTTTGTGCAGGCGGAATGCTTTGCAAGTAAGCGTAAATGGCCTCCAGGTCAGTATCGCTCATTTGACCCACGATAGGCCAAGGCATCACTTGCAAGGTTGTGCCAGGCGCATCATCGGGTGCATGGCCTGTGCGTAAGGTGGATTTGAACTCGGCCAGACTAAAGCCGGCGGGTTTGCCGTGAATATCAGGTGTTATGTTCCGCGAAACAAACGGGCCAAAGGCGACACCGCCAGCCAAATATGTCGTGGAGTTGAATTGTTTCTTTTCACCCTTGAATGGATTACGCCCAACTTTGTAAGTCGGGCAACTGTGGCAATCTGCACAACTGCCTTGGGCATTGACTATGTAACTGCCTTGGTAGACTTGGTCAGTTGTTTTCTTGAGTGTGATCGGTAAGACCGCATTCGCTCCGGTGACAATGTTTTTGCCGATATTTATGCGTGTTTCTTCAGGGGTGCGGACAATAATCGAGCCCATCATGCCAGGGTGAATGGCGCAATGATAGGTGAATTTACCGGCCGTCTTGAATGCCCGGGCAAAGGATAGGCCTGGAGCCAGGTTAGCTGACCACAAATTGCTTGTATCCTCGGTTGTGGTATGAAAGGCTGGATCTTTATTGACCCATTTCACTATATCGCCCAGGTCAATGGTCAATGGGGTCGGGTTGAAGGCGAAATCTTGTATATTCACGGTGATAGTTTTAGCGTAGGCCGATACTGATGCTAGTGACAGCATTATGGCCAGAATCGTGTATTTAATACGGTCCATATATCCTCCAAAAATTAGTATAGTTATATTACGTGCTTGGGAGGCTATGTTTATATCATAGGTAACACGCTGTTTCACAGAGATTTTTTATGTTTTTATTAACGTGGCAGGCGTGAAAAATTACCTTTTCCATGCACGTAAATTTAAAATAACGCGACCCATCAATTCCCCCCAATCACCTGCTTGGGTTTGCCGGATTAACTTTGTGTCCGGATACCACACGCTATCTTCACGCTCCAGCAGCCACCGCCAATCGGAATGTTGGCCCAGCAACAGCCAAGCGGGTTTGCCTAAAGCCCCGGCCAGATGCACGATGGAGGTGTCCACACTAATCACCAAATCCAGCTGCTTGATCAAGGCGGCAGTCCGCGCGTAATCGGTCAGTTCGGGTTCCAGATTGATGATGCTATGGGTGTTCAGGAAATCAGCGTCATCAATGGGCAATGGGGTTTGCAGGCTATAAAAAGTCGTATCGCTAACTGACAGTAAGGGTAACCAGTTTGGCAATGGGCAAGAGCGGTGGCGGTCATTTTGATGGGTATGGCTACCAGCCCAGCAAATGCCCACTTTAAGGCCTTGTCCCTTAAGGCGTGGCACTGTGATGTGGGCAGGAATATGCACATACGGTACGGCGGCGGGCAAATTATGCAGGCCAATGCCTAGGATATGGGGAAGGCTTAACAAGGGGCAAAGGTAATCAAAACTGTCCAACGCGACATTGCCCGGTAAACGGGCTTCCGCAACACCTTCGCAATTTGCCAACAAAGGCCGCAGTGCTTCGGTGCACACCAATATCAGCTTTTTACAGCGTGCGGCAGCCAGGGGCAGGAAGCGGGCGAATTGCATGGCGTCGCCCGCGCCTTGTTCGGTATGCACCAACAGAATTTTGCCGCCAATATCCTCGCCTTGCCAACGGGGTTGTGGGCACGCAAATGGCGTAAATGCCGGGGTTTGCCAACGCCACTCGTATTCAGCCCAGCCTTCGTCCATGTGTCCTAGTTTCAGCAAAATCATCGCCCGGTTCATGTGCGCAACGGCGTATTGCTGGTCGGCCGTGATGGCTTGTCCGTAATGGTGCAAGGCTTTAGCCCAGTTTCCTTGTCCGGCAAAGCAGAGGCCTAAACTGTTGTGGGCTTCGGCATGGTTGGGTTGCAAGGCAAGTAATTGCAACAATTCCGCCTCACCTTCCTGCCAACGTTCCAGATCCGCCAAGGCCACGCCCAGGTGAAAACGTGCCGGAATATGTCCGGGGGCTTGTGACAAGAGTTGGCGGTACGCGTCGATGGCGGCTTCCAAGTTGCCTTGGTTGTGCTGTTGCGTAGCCGTTTCGAACGCTAAGGTTAACGGTTCGGGAATGGCCAGTTCGGCAAGGGCCTCGTCGGGCAGGGAATAGGAGTTACGCACCAGCGGGTCGTCCATATCCAACAAAACCGGAAACCGGTGCGGCAACACTTGCACGGCAAAGACCTCTTGCACTGAGCCAGTAAACGCCACGCAAGCGACGGTCTGGCCCTTTTCAATGTCCACGACCCACACCCCGCAATGCCGTTCGCCAGCTTGCGAAGTCAGCGGCAAGCCGGAAAAGACGGCGGTTTCGCGCACTTGTGACAGGCCGATAAATGCGTAGCGCCCCACAAAATCCAGGCCACGGGTAAAGCCGGGGACTTGGGCGATGACTGTCCGCACGCCGCTATTGGGGTTGACGGTACATAATTGCCCCGCACCCGATTCCAGATACCATAATTTGTTTTGGTACCAGCGCGGCGAGTGTGGCATGGATAAGCCTGTGGTGATGATGCGCCCGTCCGGCACGCTCATCAACAAACCACCTGAAGCCTTATTGGCCCGCCAGCCCGCCGCCGTATCGGTTTTGCCAAGGGCGGTGACAAAGGCCGGTTTGCCATTTTTTAAAGCCATGCCGTTAAGATGGCAGCGGTCACTTAAATCATAAGCCGTGACAAAAGGTGGGCGCCAGCGTGGCACAACGCTATAGGCAGAATCCAGGGTGCACAAACACGACATGCGCGTATTGACCAACCATAATTCACCGTCATCACTATAAGCCATTTCGTGGATGTCTATGTCGCCTGTTATGTGTACTGAACGGGGCAAATAGCAGGCGTCATGCACGGCTGGCACGGCCATTTTTTGCCCGACAGCCGGTAAATTGGCATACTCCCATAATTGATAACCCGTACCGACCGCTAAGCGTTCTTTATAAGCGGCAATTCCCATCGGTTTTTCCAGGCCACAAAAATGTGTGTTCAGGACATCCTCTTGGGTTCTTAGGATAATCAGTTGCCCTGCCTGATAAGTGGACACTAGCACGGATGCTCCCAAAAAGTTAAGCAAGGCAGGGAAGGATGGGGTATGTTGGCTGGCGAACGGGATGCTCATGGCTTGTGTTCCTGAAAATGGCCGGGGATGGGCTCTGCAAAAAGAAGGGGGGTCGCCACTATAAACGATGGGAGGTTTTTTTACCTCTTAGGCGGTCAGCTTTATTAATGGATGTCGCGCGCTGGCTATGGGCTATCAATGTTTACCGTAAGTTTTTACTTTGCAAATTATTTTTTTGTTTCCCGAATAACATCCGTTATTTATAGGGTCTCCAAAACCACACTTCATCAGCCCTAGCATACGCCCGTTAGCCGTTTGCCTATCCGGTATAGGCCTAGGGGCATCCATCGGGATTCCCCTAGGCAAGGCGGTTTAAGTTAGGGCGTGCAAGCTTTGGACGGTTGGCGCACTAGGGGCAAGCCCACATGCCGGACAGGGATGTGATCTCTGCCACCAAGGCGTTTGCCTGGATACCCGTGGCATAATCATTCGCGTCGGGGGTGCCATCCGTGTCTATGCGGGTGATGGTTCTTTTTAGTTGTGTGCAGGAGTCTTCGTTTAAGCCTTGGCCTTTGTAGTTTCCGGCACTCAGCAACTGGTTGCGTAAGGCGGCGATACGCTGGCTGGCCAGGTAGATGTTGCCGGTACCGACAATTCCGCCACTATTGACGGCGTTGTTAAAAAAACTCACGGTGGTGGAGACGCTGTTGGGGATGCCGATTGTCTTTTCAAACGCGCCAATATCGCAACCACCATCGGCTGGCTGCGGACGCTGGATGCCGCGTTGGTCTTGGTTGCTGCATAAAGGCTTGTTGGCAACATCCAGTGCAAGGCTGGCGCCCCGCAGCGTGTGGGTTTCGGTATAGCCGCCGTTATCCAACAAAAAACCTAATTTCGGATCGCCCGAAATGTCCGCGCCACAACTGCCGTCTTCGACAAGGTTTATGCCCTCATTGCCTATGCCCCCATCACTGCTGTCGATGCAGTCGCCGCCCGTCTTGCTATTGGCAATCAGGGTATTGCTCAGGGTCAACCAGTATAGGTTAAAAATGCCCCCACCTTTGTTGGCCAAGGCCTGGTTATTGGATAAAGTGCTATGCTTTATGATCAGAGAACCATAGCTAAAAATACCCCCGCCACTATTGCTCGCTTTATTGCCTGTGACAGTGCTATTGGATAGGGTTAGGTATCCGGCATTGTAAATGCCGGCTCCTTTTGTCGCCAAATTATGAGAGATAGTGCTATTGATGATGTTCAGTCTGACGCCATAATCCAACCACCAAAAGCCGGTATCAATGCCGCCGCCACTGGAAGCGTTGTTATTTGACACTGTACTATTAGTGATTGTTATGATGCCCTGGCTATGACGGATACCGCCTCCCCTGTTTGAGGCGCTGTTTCCAAAAATGCTGCTGTTTGCGATGGTCATGGTACCGGTGTTCATAATCCCGCCACCTGAAGTCCCTGGACTATTATCATCCCAGCGGCTGCCAATGGTTTCATTTTTAAAAACCTTGCAATTGCTTAACCCCATGCTGCCAGCGTTGAAAATGCCGCCACCGTAGCCGCTTTGGCCATTTCTCGAATAACCCGCGTAGGCGCTGTTGTTGTTGATATGGCTATTGGTCAGCATGGCGCTGCCGCTGTTACTGTTATAAATGCCCGCACCTTTGCTGCCAAAACAGTAATAATTGCATCGGGTAAAGGTGCTGTTACCTGAAATTTTGCTGTCGTTCAGCTTCAATTGCCCGTCGTTTAAAATCCCCGCGCCTTTTTCGGCGTAGCCTTTAGTGATGGTGAGTTTGTTGATGGTCAGGTCGCCCGTGCCGCTGATATGGAATGCGCGTAAGCCGAGGGCATCGACAGTCGAGCCCCGGCCGTTAATGGTGATGGTGCTGTTGATGATGGGTAAGCCATCCTCGTTGCCCGAACTTAATAACGAGTAATGGGTTTTAGGCGCAAGGTTGATAATGTCGGCGCCACTACCGGCCGGGCAACCGAATGCGTCGCCGTCGGTATCGGTATCGGTGTTGGCATTCCTGATCGCATTGTAGAGTGTGCAGCCACCCGTGGCGTTGATGGTGGCGGCTTGCATGGCCGGGCTTACCGCCAAGGCGAGGGCCAGAGCCAGGGTATGGCGTCGGAAAGGGAAAAACGGTGGTTGATGTGGGTTCATCGTGTGCTCCTCGCTGGGTGAAGGTGTTGTTATAAAAATAAATCCCTTTCCAGGCGATAGCGTTTTCTAAACAGCGGCGCTATGTTTGCCTTTAAATCCTATGGCTAAAATGGGCCTTTGTCATCAAGATTAATGACGCCAATCCATGTAAGAGCGTGGCCATGCCCCTGTGATGGCAAGATGTTTAAGATACGGGCTATCAAAGGTTTTGTGTCAATTGGCCGTACTTGGTTTGGTTGCGTTGCTGTTAAATTTATGGCTGGCTTATTTGTCCATTTTAACTTGAGCAGGATAACCACAAATTAGGATATTATTCTTTAATTTATTACCTGTTTTTGAAAATAGCCAACTGGGTTGCCAAATTTAAAACTGGGGATTGACATCGTCCCTTCTAAGGTGCTTATGCAGGGTAAACATATTCGTCCACTACCAATACCAGTCATCGGTGTTGGCGGTGTTGTATTTAACGGCCAACAGGTCTTGATGATTAGGCGTAACCAGGCGCCAGGGCAAGGATTGTGGTCAATACCTGGGGGTAAACAGGAAGCGGGGGAAACCCTGGTGCAGGCTTGCCAGCGTGAGGTCGCTGAAGAAACGGGATTGCTTGTTGACGTAGGGCATTTGGTCGCTGTCGTCGAAAGGCGGCTCGAAGGTTTCCATTATGTGATTATGGATTTTTTGGCGATCCTGGCGGAACCCGCCTCAGGGGAACCTGTTGCCCAAAGCGATGTGTCGGAAGCAAGATGGCTATGTTTGCACGATTTGCCCAATTATCCGCTGGTTGATGGTTTGCTTGAGATCATCATGCGCAGCCACCGGGTATTTAATGGCGAATATTCGGCAGGCTTGTATGATGCTAATGGGCGGCATACTGATTTTATTCTGCTGGCCAATCCGGATTTAGGAAAGTGCGGTTAAACAGGCAACGAGGATATAAATAACAAGAATGGCAGAAAAGCATATTTACAAGGTGACTTTGGTAAACCATGAGCAAATTTTTGAGGTCTACGTCAAAAGTGTTTACCAAGGCGAGTTATATGGCTTCGTGGTGATTGAGGATTTTGTGTTTGATGAAAAAACACCCTAGTGGTCGACCCCTCCGAGGAGAAACTAAGGGCAGAATCCGAAGGTGTTGAACGGTCTTTTATACCTGCCCACAAAATTATCCGTATTGATCAGGTGCAGCGGAGGGGCAAAGCCAAAATAGTGGAGGGCCAGAAAGGGCAGGCGGATGGGGTTAACAAAATTTCCATGCTGTTCCGCCCTGATAAAAATTGACGTTATGTCCCTAATTGGGGCATGACCTTCCCGGGCTATTTGACTATGCGCAAATTGGGCCTGGTGGGGGGCTTCTTTTCGGGAGGCGGCTCCCCGCCGGCATCTTGGTATTCTTCTTGGTCAAAGCCCATCCCTTTGTTGTTTTCCTTGGCATAAATGGCCAATACGGCGGCGATAGGCACAATGATATGCATGGGCTTGCCGCTGAAACGGGCGTTAAAGTGGATTTCTTCATTGCCTAAAGATAAGGCTTCAATCGCTTGCGGCCTGATGTTCAGGACAATTTTGCCGTCATTAACAAACTGCTGCGGAAGCACGGCATCATTGTGCAATGCATCGACGAGCAAATGGGGGGTCAGGTTATTGTCAATGATCCATTCATAAATGGAGCGGATCAAATAGGGCTTTAACGGTGTCATTTAAGCTCTACCATTTCTTTTTCGGCATCGCTTAAACTGCGTTTAAAGGCGGCCCGTTTGAAAATACGCTGTGCATAGTTATTGATGATTTCATTTTGGGTGGTCACATCAATACCGACACTGGGGAGACGCCACAATAAGGGCGCGATGACACAGTCAATCAATGAAAACTCGTCGCTCATGAAATAAGGCCGGGCGGCAAAAACAGGTGTCGCGGCAAGCAGGCTTTCACGCAACAGTTTTTTGGCGCGTGCAGATTTTTTCTCGCCTGACGAAGAGATCTCTTCCAACAATTGGTACCAATCCTGGTCGATACGTTTGATCACCATCCTCGCCGTCGCACGGGATACGGGATCCATCTGATGTAATGGCGGGTGCGGGAAGCGTTCATCCAGATACTCCATAATGATCCGGGAATCGTATAAAACCAATTCGCGTTCTATTAAGGTGGGCGAAGTGCCGGTTGGGTTTAATTCCAGTAAATCTTCAGGTGGGTTTTCCGGATCATAAAATTCTATGTCAGCGGTGATCGCTTTTTCGTGTAAGACAAAGCGGGCGCAGTGGCTCATCGGGCAGGTGGCGGATGAAAAAAGCGTCATTACGGATTTACGGGTAATAATATTTGCCACAGATAACAACCTCTTTGACGTATGTAGGGCGGAAAAAAAGGCCATTATAGCATGAAGCGTAAAGCTTTTTGTGGGTTCTGTCTGATTGTTGACCATAAGAAAACATCCTTGTTTTCTTATGCGTTTAGGATAGGACGTTAGGGTTAATGGACATCTTTCCAGTATTCTTTTTTCAGCAAATAGCCTATCACAAAGAAAACCAGCAAGAAAAACAGCACGTATTTGCCCATTTGCTGCCTTTCCAATTGCACGGGCTCGCCTACATAAACCAAAAAATTCACCAAATCATTGGCCATGATGTCAAATTCTTTTTCTGTCAAGGTGCCGGGTTCGTGCTGGACTAGCTCGATGTATTCACCGTAAATGGTTTTCCTAGGCACGGCATGTTGTTCGCCCTGTAGCTCCCAGAATGGGTTTGGCATCGCCGTGTCCTGAAATACCAGGTTGTTGACACCGAAAGGCCGTTTCGGGTCGATGTAATAACTTTTTAAATAGCTATATAGCCAGTCTTGGCCGCGTGAACGGGCGATCAACGATAAGTCAGGCGGCTGGGTGCCAAACCATTTTTCGGCGTCGTGCTTGTTCATGGCGCTGTGGATCTGGTCATAAATGCCCGCGCCCAGTGGGGCGATGTCATTTAGGATCACTTTTTCGTCCACTTCCATATCTTTGGCGATACGCAAATAGCGCATGTGTTTGATGGAATGGCAGCCTAGGCAATGGGTGACAAAATGTTTGGCTCCGCGCAGCAAAGAGATTTTGTCGCCAAGGTCAATATCGGCGTCATCAAGTTTGACGCCCTCTGAGGCGTTAGCCGTTAGTGACAGCAGTAATAATGATAAGGTTAGGAAATTTTTCATATTAGTCGAGGCTCTCTACCAGTTTTTTTGCAAAGCGGGCTAGGACATGGCGTATACCAGTAGGGTTAGGCCGTCTACTGAAGAAAGAGCTTCTGAACACGCCGTGTTCAGGCTCACCTGTCGTCGGCAACAATTCGGTGATTTCTTCGAATAATGCAGGCAATTGTTCATCAATGGAATGATGTTCGGTGACGCGTGTCGGTACGGGTTTGGTTTTTTCCCAGCGGGTATAAATCGGCATCAATATAAAGAAGCCAAAGTAAATGACGGTGAAAATCCGCGCGACGATAGTTGCGGACGGTGTTGCCGGTTGGGTGCCCAAATAGCCTAAGACCAGGAAACTGAGCGCAAACATGAACAGGGCCTTTTTATAAACGCCGCCACGGTAACGGATGGACTTGACCGGATTGCGGTCTAGCCATGGCAGTAAAAATAAGACCACAATGGCTCCGCCCATGCCGATAACCCCGGCAAATTTATCAGGAATTGCCCGTAAGATTGCGTAAAACGGGGTGAAATACCAAACAGGGGCGATATGTTCAGGGGTTTTTAACGGGTCGGCCGGGATGAAATTCGCGTGTTCGAGGAAATAACCGCCCATTTCCGGCATGTAAAAAATGATTGTCGCAAAAAAGATCATGAACACGCCCACCCCGGCAATGTCTTTGACAGTGTAATAGGGGTGGAACGGGATGCCATCTAAAGGGATGCCGTCAGTGTCTTTATATTTTTTGATGTCAACCCCGTCAGGGTTGTTGGAACCGACTTCGTGCAAAGCCACAATATGCAGGAACACCAGCATCACCAACACCAATGGCACGGAAATGACGTGGAAAGCAAAGAAACGGTTTAAGGTCGCATCGGACACGACATAATCGCCGCGCACCCACAAGGACAATTCGTCGCCAATCACCGGAATCGCGCTGAACAGCGAGATGATGACCTGTGCGCCCCAGTAAGACATTTGTCCCCAAGGCAGCAAATAGCCCATGAAGGCTTCCGCCATCAGCGCGACAAACAGCAGCATGCCAAAAATCCACACCAATTCACGGGGCTGTTTGAACGAGCCATAGAGTAAGCCCCGGAACATGTGCAGGTAAATGACAATGAAAAACGCTGAGGCGCCCGTCGAGTGCATGTAGCGGACCAGCCAGCCCCAATGGACATCACGCATGATGTATTCCACCGAGTCAAACGCCAATTTGGCGTCCGGCTTATAGTTCATGGTCAATAAAATGCCGGTGACAAATTGGTTGGCCAGCACCAATAAAGCCAGAGAGCCAAAAAAGTACCAGAAGTTGAAGTTTTTTGGCGCGTAATAATGCGCCATGTGGTCGTTCCACAATTTAGTGAGCGGGAAACGGTCTAAGACCCAGTTGCCGGATGAAGTGAACCAGTTAGTTTTCATGCGCTTTTTCCTTCTGCCTGTTCGCCGATGATGATTTGCGTGTCGTTTACATAACGGTAAGGCGGGATTTCCAAGTTGGTTGGTGCAGGCACACCTTGGAAAACCCGGCCCGCCAAGTCAAACCAAGAGCCATGGCAAGGGCAGAAAAAGCCGCCTTTCCAGTTATCGCCCAAATCACTCGGTGCAATTTCTGGACGGAAGGTAGGCGAACAGCCTAAGTGCGTGCATAAGCCCACCGCAACAAAAATTTCCGGTTTAATAGAACGTCCTGGATTTTTGCTGGAGTCGGGCTGTATTGATTGGGAGGAGTTCGGATCCCTAAGCTGGGAATCTAGTGTTTTAAGTGTCGCCAGGACTTCCGTCGTACGGTTCAGGATCCAAACCGGTTTACCGCGCCATGCAACCCTGATCAATTGCCCCGGTTCCATTTTGCTAATGTCAACGGTAACAGGTGCGCCAGCTGCCATGGCTTTAACACTCGGCTGCATTTGCGCTAAAAAAGGCACCGCTATAAAGCCAGTGCCAACCGCGCCAACCACGGTTAAGGCCGAGGTTAAAAACTGGCGCTTAGAATTATCGACGCCTTCATTTATCATCACGAAACTCTCCTCATTATTGTCTGTGCTTCAACGCACTTTATTATATCGGCGCCAATATACCACCAGAGCCTAGTGGATTTGAAGAGCTTATGTGAATTGTTTGGTGGGGCCGGGGATTTCATTCGCATTCGTTGGATAATGGTACAAGGGAAAATTACCCCCTGGTATTGTTTCGACCCTTAGAACGTGTTTTAAAAGCGTCGCGGGAGTTGCAGGAGCGGTTGCCGAGGTGCACGGGGCGCAGGAACTGAGTGTACTGGACTACATGAGGAAGCGGACACCGCGCAACGCCACAATCGGGCCGCGTGGCAGCTTTTAAAGCACGTTCTTAGAGGGGTAAAGGCGGATGCAAAATGGCACCAATATGGGATAATGCTGCACCAAATTAAGGCATTGGTTAAGGCGGGGTTGTCCTGGCAACGCCTATTCAGGTTGGCGAAATACTATAAAATCAATGGCAGGCTGATAAAACACGGCAGCTATCCAATTCAGGCACAGCTATTGCTTATCCGATTCTAACTCCAAAGCGGGGTTCATCATCACGGTTCAAGGCCGAACCTATCAGACAACGGTGTCTTTTCACATAAGCGTATTATGTGCAAAAGGCGCCGTTTTTTTTTGCCGAAAAACGTGTCGCGATAAGCCGCCATACTTAAAACATATTGACTGGATAGTTATCATGCCCTCAACCAAACTGAACCTATTGTCTTTTTCAGGAAAAATAAAAATTTTGCACATGACGTGGCTGGCGTTTTTCATCAGCTTTGTGGTTTGGTTTAACCATGCCCCGCTGATGCTCGTCATTGCCCAAACTTTAGGTCTGGATCAGGCGCAAATCAAAACCATCCTGATCTTAAATGTCGCCCTGACCATTCCGGCGCGTATCGTGATTGGCATGCTGGTCGATAAATTCGGCCCCAAGCGGACTTATTCGACGTTGCTCGCGGCGGGCAGTGTGCCGTGTTTTATGTTCGCGTTCGCCAGCAGTTTTGAACAACTGGCGCTGGCGCGGTTTTTACTGGGCTTTATTGGCGCGGGTTTTGTCATCGGCATCCGCATGGTCGGCGAATGGTTCCCTGCCAAACAAGTCGGCATTGCCGAGGGCATTTATGGCGGCTGGGGTAACTTTGGTTCGGCTGCGGCGGCAGGCGTGTTGCCCATGTTGGCCTTGTGCTTTGGCGGGGCGGAAGGCTGGCGCTATGCGGTGGCGGCCACTGGTGTGGTTGCTTTGGTTTACGCGGGCATTTATTTTTTCAGCGTGTCCGACACGCCCAAAGGTTCGACCTATTTCAAACCTAAAAAAGCGGGGGCGATGGAAATCACCAGCCGTGGCGATATGTATTTCTACATGCTGATGACCTTGCCCTTGTACGTGGCCATGACCTTGTTGACGTGGAAACTGTCCACAGGTGCGACCGCGCTGCTGTCCATGCCGGCCGCGCTGGCCATTTATGCCGTGGTTTGGGTGTTTTTTATCCTGAACATCAATAAAATTGTCCACGTCAATAAGGAAGGGCTAAAGCAAGGCGTAGAAGAAATCCACCGCTACAAATTCAAACAAGTCGCCATTTTGGACTTGGCCTATTTCATCACCTTTGGTTCGGAGCTGGCGGTGGTGTCAATGTTGCCCATGTATTTTTTCGAGACGTTCCATGTGTCACAGGGCGTCACTACTGTCGAAGCCGGGTTGTTGGGCGGTAGTTTCGCGTTTATCAACTTGGTCGCGCGTCCGGCAGGGGGTTGGCTCAGCGATAAATTCGGGCGCAAATTATCTTTAAGCATTTTCGTGACAGGTTTGGCGGCGGGCTATTCCGGCATGTCATTGATCGCGCCCGATTGGCCGATTCCGTTGGCGGTGGCGTTGACGATGGCGTGTTCATGCTTTGTTTCCGGCGGTTGCGGGGCGGTTTTTGCCATGGTTCCCTTAATCAAACGCCGTATGACCGGACAAATCGCAGGCATGGTCGGTGCTTACGGCAATGTCGGTGGCGTGTTGTTTTTGACCATTCTGGCCTTTGTGACCCCCGCCCAATTTTTTGTCATCATCGCCGCTGTCGCCGCCGTTGTGTTGCTCGCCGTGCAGTTTGTGGACGAACCCAAAGGCCACATGGCGGAAGTGCAGGAAGACGGCACAGTGGAAATGATTGAGCTAAGTTGACATGGATGCGCCCATAAAACCGGAACTTGCCGTCGACATCGGTTCCGCCAGCGATCCAGGCATCAAAGCCGATAACGAAGACTGTTTCGGCGCGTTTATCCCTGACGGCGACCCGCTGGATTATAAAGGCATCGCGGTCGCCATTGCCGATGGCATGAGCGGTAGCGATGCGGGCAAGCAGGCCAGCCATTGCTGTGTGGTCAGTTTTTTAAGCGATTATTACAGCACGCCTGATTCCTGGTCGGTCAAACAGGCAGGGCAGAAAATCCTTTCGGCGACCAACTCATGGTTATACAGCCAAGGCCAGGAGCGTTACCAATCGGCTAAAGGCATGGTCAGCACGTTGAGCATCCTGGTGCTGAAATCCACTACCGCCCATATTTTCCACATCGGCGATTCGAGGGTTTACCGTTTGCGTAAAGGCGATTTGGAGCAGGTCACCCGCGACCACCGGGTCTGGTTGGCAAATGATAAAAATTATCTGAACCGAGCGATGGGCATAGAGCCGCGTTTGGAAGTGGATTACAAATCCTTGCCTTTAGCTGTCGGCGATGTGTTTATGCTGACCACCGATGGCGTGCATGATTTTATTGATGAAAAAAGCCTGAAAAAGCTGTTGCAAGAGGGCGATGATTTAGACTGGATTGCCGGGCAAATTGTGCGGCAGGCCATGGCGAACCGCAGCGATGACAACCTCACGTGCCAAATTGTCCGTATTGCCGCATTGCCCGAAGCTAAAGAAGATGAAATCCTTCGCCGCCATGCCAACCTGCCGTTCCCGCCGCCCCTGGAAGCGGGCATGGTGTTGGACGGCTACCGCATCGAAGCGGAACTGCACGCCAGTAAACGCACGCAGATTTACCGGGCATTGGACACCCGTACCAACACGCCCGTGGTGTTAAAAACCCCGTCAATACTTTATGACGACGACACTGGCTACATCGAGCATTTCCTGCATGAAGAATGGGCTGGCAAACGCATAACACACGAACATGTGTTGAAAGTCCTCGGCAGCGATAGGGCAAAAAGCTGCATTTACTATGTCACCGAATATTTGCAAGGGCGCACGTTACGGCAATGGATGACGGACAACCCACAACCCGATATCAAGACCGTGGGCAATATTGTCGGGCAAATCGCCAAAGGTTTACGGGCGTTCCATCGCATGGAAATGCTGCATCAAGATTTAAAGCCTGAAAATATTATGTTTGCGGACGGCGGCATAGTAAAAATCATTGATTTTGGTTCGGTGAAAATCGCAGGCATTGCCGAATTGGCCCCGTTGGAAGACCCGGACGATGTGTTGGGCACGCTGAATTACAGTGCGCCCGAATATCACACTGGACAACGGGCGACCGTAAAATCCGATCTCTATTCGCTGGCGGTCATCACCTATGAAATGATAAACGGTGCGTTGCCTTATGGGCAGATGCCGGAAAAACCCGATAAGCATTCCTTGGCAAAAATGGTGTATGTGCCCAGTTTCCATCACAACGATATGGTACCTACCTGGATAGACGGCGCGTTAAGAAAAGCTACGGCGCTGAATCCGCAGCTCCGTTATGATGATTTGTCCGAATTTCTCTATGACCTTAGCCATCCCAATCCGGCCTTCTTAAATGTCCGGCAAAACCTTCCGTTGATAGAACGCAACCCCTTGATGTTTTGGAAAGGGTTGTCACTGCTGTTGCTGCTCGTTAATCTGGTGTTGCTATATTTTGTCGGGAAATAGGCAGCGGGATGTATGGACGCTTGGTGGCGGCCATCCAAGCCATGGCGGGATGGAGGTTTTTTAGGGCGGGACGGGGCTTGAGCCAATGCGGTTAAGTTAAGGATTTTTCCGTTCGCCCTGAGCCTGTCGAAGGGAGAATGGAAAAATCCGTCCCCCTAAGTCAAGCCATTCATGCTTCGACAAGCTCAGCACGAACGGCTTAACTTAACGGCATTGGGCTTGTAGCCCCGTCCTACTGTTTCAACAGGCTTATTGGCAATTGAAACGTTACGGAACGGGTAACAAACCCGTTCCGGCTTATGCTTCAGGCACATTCCTTGTGTCTTTGATGTTGGCGATCCCGCCATGACGGTTTACCTTCCAGCTGCCGTGGATGGCCCTAACGGGTGTTGTCCGTTTTGCAAGGTTTGTACCGCTTGCAAATTTTTCAATTGCTGGCTTTTTTCTTGCGCCGCATCCGCTTCGTCCGCCATGCCCAGCACCCTGTAAACGGCACTGATATTTTGGAACCACGCCGCATGGCGCGGTTGTTGGGCAATTGCTTGTTGTAGCAAGGGCAGGGCGGTGTGTGCTTGGCCTTGCTTAAAGCGGGTGATGCCCAGCATGTGCAAGGCCGCGGCGTGTTGGGGATGTTGTTGCACTATCGTGCTGAATATTTCCCCTGCGGGTTCCAATTCCCCAGTTTGCAAACACGCCATGCCTTGAAAGAAATAGCCCGCAGGTAAAGTTTCCAAGGGTTCTAAGGGGTCGGCCAATGGCGGGACGCCCAAAATTTCTTCTAAAGGCTGTAAAAAATCGGCATATCGCCGCCATTTTTCGGTGGAGGTGCGATAAATGGGCTGCCGCACTTGCCAGACGCTGGCGGTTTTGACGGCACGTTCCAAGTTTTGGAAATCTAATACCGAATCAGTCCAAGCCAAGCCTAAATAATCCAAGATGTTACGGGCGGCGGCTTCGGTGCCGGCCACTACGTCTTCATAACGTATGGTCAAGATTGGTTTTGCCAGCACGTTGTCCCAATGCGCCATCAAGCTTTGGTGGTCACGCAATTGTGCGCCGATGTCCTTTAAGTCATAAGCGAAACCCATGCCGCCAAATTTGGCTTGGTAGTCGGTGAAATAATTGGACACGGCGACATCACGCGGTTCGCGCAGCACATGGATGATGGGGGCGTTGGGGAACAATAAACGGATTAAGCCTATGTTTTCAAAGTTATGCGGTAGCTTGTCAACGATGTAACGGGCGTCGGGGTCATAATGGCGCAGCTCTTCCAATACCTCATGGGCAAAATGCCGGGTTTGTCCGGGGGTCAAATCACGCACACAATCGGGGTATTGTTGCCCGGAACCGATATGGCGTTCCCAAGCGTTGAGCTTTTGGATCACGCGGGACAAAATGGCGATTTCACCCGCGACAAAAATGTCTTTATGTCCGCCCAAGATCTGTTCGACTAAGGTGGTTCCTGAACGCGGCATCCCCAATACAAACGCGGGCAAGCCGGAAGGGTTGCCGTAGGATTGGGTTTGGGCGAAAAATTCCGGCGTGAAGGTGCGGCGTATCGCTTGGCAATGCCGGGTGTGTTGTTCTGGATTGTAAGCCAGGAACTTGCGGCTGGCGGCATTGGCGGCATTGGCGAATCGGAAGGCTTTGCCGTAATCTTTAAGGTGTTCCCACGCGGCTGCCAAATCGAACAACAAGCCACTGGAAACCGTGCCTTGCAAGCTAGGCAAATAAGCAATTTTTTCGATATGGGCTAAAATTTCAGGGTCTTCGGGAAAGCGCCGGGCATTGATCAAGGCGCCGTAACCCGCCACCGGATGCCGTTCGGCCACCGATTCAAAATGGGCGACCGCTTCGCCAATCCGTCCCCATTGCAGTAACAAATGGCCCAGGCCCAAACTGGCGGGGACATAATCAGGGACCAGCCCCATGGCTTGTTGGTAATAGCTTTCCGCTAGGTTTTGTCCACTGGTGACGCTGGCAATGGCAACTAAAGCTTCGGCGCGTTGCAGGCCCGTTGTGTTTTCGGTTAGTGCCAGGGCTTTTTCGGCGGCGGCTAGTGCGCCGCGTTCGTCGAAATGTTTGTTTCCCAGTTGCGCGAGTTGCGCCCATAACGAAGCGTTTTCCGGTTCGATTTTGATCGCTGCTTGTATGTAACGCACGGTTTCGCCGTAATGGCCTTGCACCTTCGCAAGGGTGGCAAGCTGCATCAGCAATCCAATATCGTCCGGGTGTTTGCTTAAGGCTTGCCGTAAGGAATGCGCGGCTTGCGCATGTTTGTCTTGCCCAGCCAGCACCAAGGCCAATAATTTAACGCATTTTAGCTCTTCCAAACCAGCGTCCAGGGCGTGTTGGATGGCGGTTTCGGCATCGTCCCAACGCTGCAAGGCGACATAAGTGTCCACCGCCACTAGCAACCCTTGTTCCAAATGGCTACCACCCAAATTTTGCGCTTGTCCGATGTGTTGCAAGGCCTTGTCGTTTTCAGCCAGGGATAGGGCGCAACGGGCAATGTTGATGTGCATCGCGGCTTGTTGCGGTTCGGGGCTTTGTGGCAACGCGGTTTGCAAATCGCTTTGTGCTTCGGTAAAACGGCCTAACTGCATCAGCACCAGGCCACGCCGGGCGTGTGCCAAGTAAAAACCGGGCTGTTGGCTTAAGGCCTGGTTCAAAGCCTGGAGGGCGGGGAGGGGTTCTTTTAGGAGCAGATGGATGGCGGCCATGTCGGTTAGGATTTGCGCATCAAATCCGCTTGTTTGTGTTTGCAAGAGTTGTAAACACGCACGGCCTTGCCCAAAGTCTTGTTGTTGGCAATGTAACACGCCCTGCAAGGCTAACAATGCGGGATAGTGGGGATGTTTTGATTGCGCTTGTTGGCATAAAGCCGTGGCTTCCGCTAATGCGCCACGTTGTTGTAGGGTTCTGATGCGGGTGGCTAAGGCTGGGGTGGACATGGCTTGCTCGCTGGATAACGAAAAAAAACCTGTCAGGTTTTTAAAACCTGACAGGTTGGGTTGGCAAAAAATTTGTCGTGCTTTAGATGAAAACAAATTGGCTGTCAGGTAGGCCAGTGGGTAGGCCCGTAAGTTCGACTTGCCCCCCAGCAATAACCGTTATGGATAAGGAGGTGGAGGTATAAGCAGCCCGCGAAATAAGCTTGGCTTTACTTGCGCCTGTTTGCCAGGAAACCCGGTCGGTGTAATAAGAAAAAGTGGCATCTATTGTGGAAAATTGTTGCTCGATGTACTTACTTCTACTAAGTGCACCTGTATGGTATTGGGCATCCCCCTCCCATAAAATACCATCCTCTGTGTCGACAATAAGTTTGTCTTCCAATCCAAAACCAGTCAGGTCGATTGAATCCAAGCCCCAGTCTTGATAGTGATGGCCACCAAAACTGATAGTTATTTCTTGTGCACCGCTATCAAAAACACCACTGACATTGCCTGCTGTCGCCACATCTGAAATCGTGTAGGCTGTGATTGGTAGGGTTTCGATATCCGTGATAACCGGATCGACCAGCAAAGTCGCCTCACCTTTAGTAAAGACGTGAAAGTTTTTGATGATGCCTTTATCCGTCCAGCCGGAGTCCATCATCAGGGTGTTGGTGCCACCGTCGGCATCAACTTTTAAGATGTTGCTGTCGCCGCTTAAATCCATAATGCTTTGGGCATCGAGGGTCAGCGTGTTGTGGCTATCGCCTAAGCGGATCATTTCGATATTTTTTAGCGTTGGCGCACTGCGTAAGTCCAGTGTTTGATTATCCCCAACAAGAGTTAAGCTATCCGTCCCTGCGCCACCGTCAATGAAGTCACCGTTAACGTCTTTAATTTTTAAGGAATCATTACCTGCTCCCCCCATTAAAGTGTCGATGCCTAACCCCCCGTCTAAAATATCGTTACCCTCCTCACCATTAAGCACATTATTGGCATTGTTGCCCTTAAGCAAATTGTTTAACCCATTGCCCGTGCCGTTAATGGCTCCTGTACCCGTCAATATCAGTTTTTCTAAATTGGCGCCCAATGTCCAACTGATGGATGATTTGACGGTGTCGATTCCAGCATCTGATAATTCAAAAGTGACATCGCCCGTATTGTCAACCTCATAAATATCATCACCTTTTCCCCCCATGAGGATGTCAATTTCGCTACCGCCACTCAAAATATCATTGCCGTCGCCGCCAATTAAAATGTCAGCCCCCGACCCGCCCCTTAAAACATCATTGCCCGCATCACCGAATAAAATATCGTCACCACCATAACCGATCAGTTGGTCATCGGCGGTGCTACCGCTAAGTATATTTTTTTGATTATTGCCTTTAAAAATTGCCATAAGAACCACCACCTAATAATGTTTTTTGGGTTGTTGGGAAGTCTGGTTTTTCGCAATGTGATGAGCCGCTAAAACGGATAACTGGCTGTAATTGCAATTTCATGGTAGCAAACATCTATCTTAAAACAAATAATTACCATGATAATTGTAGGTTTATATGCACTAATTGATTTTGCATATTAGGCTCTGTTGACATAACAACAGAAACCCGTTGATATATGCACCATTTGAAATGGCGAACCGATTAGCCATCAGTGATCGGGAATGGGAGGCCATCCGCCCAATCCTAGACACCCATCCCTATGTCCGGGTTGGCGACCCTGGCCGATGCCGGGCTTTTCTCTGTGCCGTGCTGTGGGTTCTGTGCAGCGGCGGTTGTTGCCGGCAACACTGGGCAAGTGGAACACGGTGTTCAAGCGGTTTTCATCGATTCCACTATCAACCGCGCCCATGCCTGGCGCGGCGGGGGCGGTTGGCAGTAACGCCGAGGCCGAGGCCGAGGCCGAGGCCCTAGGCGGGCGACAAAGGCTACGATTGCGACGCGCTGGTTGACGCTATCGAAGCCTGTGGCATGGCGGTGGTCATCCCTCCCAAGGCCAACCGCACCCCGCGAATGCGACTGGGCCGATTATAAGGAACGCCATGCCATCGAGTGTTTCCTCGGCAAAATCAAGCACTACCGCCGTATCTTCTCCCGCTTCGAAAAGCTTGCTCGCAACTACAGGGGGTTCCTTTGTTTCGTCTCCGCCTTGATTTGGTTGCGCTAAGTTATGTAAACAGAGCCTAGGCAAACACAAATTGGCTTGTGCTTTAGACGAAAACAAATTGGCTGCCAGCCAAACCTGTAGGTAGGCCAGTCAATTCAACTTTTCCTGTAATAGTTACGGTTTTGGCGTTAGGGGAGCTTGGTATCAGTGGTGTGATCCGTTGCGCCGAAAAAAGTTGGGCTGTGCTTGCCCCTGCTTGCCAAGAAGCCTGATCCCAGTTACGGATATTAGGATAAAAGCTGACGCTTTCGAGGATGGACTTGCCTTGGCTAAGGGTTGGATGCTGGGGCATGGAGGGAGAATGCACAATTCCGTCATGTTCGGCGATGAGCAATTTATCTTCTGAGCCAAAGCCTGTTAGGTCTATGGTTGTCAATCCTGCCTTGCCATAAGCTTTGCCGCCAAAGTCGATGATAATTTCTTGGACATTGCTGTTGAAAACACCGCTTACATTGGTGGCTGTTGCGGCGTCTGAAATGGTGTAAGTTGTGGGGGTTTGAATATCCGTAATAATAGGGTTGACCTGCAAAGTCGCACCGTTTTTAGTGAAGGTATGGTAACCATTTTTGAGGCCTTCGTCAGTCCAGCCACTATCCATTTTCAGGGTGTTGCTGTCGCCGCTGGCGTCGACTTTCAATGTGTTGCTGTCGCTGCTCAAATCAATAATGCTTTGGGCATCTACAATCAAAGTGCTGTGGCTGTCCGCCAAACGTATGGCTTCTATGTTTTTTATGGTGGGGGCATTGCGTAAGTCCAAGATTTGGTTATCCGCAACTATTTGCAAGCTGTCTGTACCTGTGCCGCCATCTATCACGTCACCGTTAAAGTCCTTTATCCTTAAGGTATCGTTGCCTGCGCCGCCCATTAAGGTGTCCGCACCCAAACCGCCATTCAGCAAATCGTTGCCGGCCCCGCCATCTAAGACATTATCGGCATCATTGCCTTTAAGCGTATTGTGTAAGGCATTGCCCTTGCCATTTACCGCACTGGCTCCGAGCAATACCAAGTTTTCCAAATTTGCCCCTAGTGTCCAACTGATGGTCGATCTGACCGTATCGGTGCCAGCATTGGCCAATTCGGTGGTGACGTCGGCAATATTGTCGACCAGATAAATATCATCACCATCCCCGCCAATTAAAATATCAGTGCCGCTGCCGCCATTCAAAAAATCATTGCCGTCACCGCCAATTAAAATGTCGGCTCCGGCTCCACCTTTCAAATTATCATTGCCGGCATCACCGATTAAAATATCATTGCCATCAAAGCCATAAATGACATCGTCGCCTATTCCTCCGTTGAGGGTGTTTTTTTGATTGTTGCCTTTTAAGATTGCCATAAAAATCATCACCAAGTGTGTTGTTTAGATAGGTTGTTGCGTGAAATCCGGTTGCCAGTTGACGTGATAAAGCGGAACCAGATGGTCAAAGTAGCAAGAACACCTGCTAAATGATATTAACTATGGCCTAAAATAAAGTGAATATCTCACAAAAGGCTATTTTTGTTGTTTAGACAAACACAAATTGGCTACTGGTCAGGCCTGTGGGCAGGCCTGTAAGGTTCACGGTATGCGTCGGGGTGCCACCTGTGCTGCTATTTGGGAAGGTGGTTTTTGAAACGAGCTTGGCAGAGGCTGCGCCTATTTTCCAGGAAACATAATCCTCCTTGAAAGTCTTATGGGAATTGAAATAATGTTCTTCATGGATATAAAAAGTGGTGAATGATTGATTGATAGCCGTGCCTAGTGCTAAAGCCCCATCATGTTGGGCGATAACCAGCTTGTCTTCCAAACCAAAGCCGCTCAGGTCAATTTTAGCCAAACCCCAGTCTTCATAGCGTTTGCCACCAAAATCAATGGTGATGGTTTGGACGCCGTCATCAAACACGCCACTGGCTGCCGCCGCTGTCGTGGTGTCCGAAATGGTGAACGCGTCATAATGGATGTTGATGTTGCCTATCGCCGGATTGACCCGTAGGGTGGCGCCGTCTTTGGTGAAGGTTTGGTAGCCGTTTATGACCCCCAGGTCAGTCCAGCCAGTGTCCATGACCAAAGTGTTTTCACCTTTGGCCTCGAAAACCAGGGTGTCGGTGGAATTGCTCAAATCCTTAACGCTTTGGGCGGTCACTTTTAAAGTGCTGTTGCTGTCGTCCGCAAATTTGATGGTTTCGATGTTTTTTATTGCGGACTTATTTAATTCGATAGTTTGGTTGCCGCCTAAAACTTCTAAAGTATCCCTACCTAGGCTGCCGTTGAGCACATCCCCATCAAATTCTTTGATTATTAAGGTGTCGTTTCCGCCGCCACCGGTTAAAGTGTCCACACCTGACTTACCATCCAAGATGTCGTTACCCGCATCACCATTTAAGGCATTATTGGCATTGTTGCCTATAATCGTATTGGCCAAGGTATTTCCAGTGCCATTAATGGCTGCCGTACCGGTCAATATCAGTTTTTCTAGGTTTGCCCCTAGCGTCCAATTGATTGAAGATCTGACCGTGTCAGTGCCGCCAGTTGACAGTTCGGCGATGGCATCATTTTGATTGTCAACGATGTAGATGTCGTTACCGGAACCACCGTCCATTTTGTCGGCATCCTTTCCGCCGTCCAAAAGATCGTTGCCATCACTACCGTTTAGGGTATCGGCGCCACGTCCACCGAACAGTTGGTCATTGCCTGCCCCCCCATTCAGTACATCATTGTCACCGTATCCATAAAGGATGTCATTGCCAGCACCGCCATTGAGCGTATTTTTTTGATAATTGCCTTTCAGGATTGCCATGATAACCACCACTTATAATTGTTTGAATGTGTTGTTATTTTTAGTTACGGCTTATCCGTAACTGCTTGATTTTATCATGTTAAATGCCCATGGGTTATGGAATTATAGGCCGGTTGAAATGAACCGCTGGGTGGGCCAATGCCACCAATGGCAATTGTCATATAAAATAAATGGTATTTAAATTAGCAAGTTAATTTCGGGTATGTATTATGCTTGCTTTAATCTGGAGTAATCCCGCGTTACTTTGCAGTTTCCATGCGATGGCGGCCACTTACCAAAATGTATATCGCTAGGGGCGAATCAAAGGTTTTGTGGTTTGTTGGCTAAAACATCCCGATGGTAACGGCAAAGGCGCGGATAGCCATACCCTGAAACCAGCGTAAATGAACCGCGCCACTCAGGCTATGCCTGCAACGACAACATTAATTGAGATTTTCATGATCCTACTATTAGCTTATGGTGCGGTGCTGTTCAGTTTTGCTTCCGGCTTGCTGGCGTTGATGATGGGCCAGCGGCAGGTTCTGCAGGGGCTTAGCGGGTATTGGTTTAAAACATTTCCGGATAGCCATCAATATGGCCAGTCCGTGCTTGAGGGCAGCTTGCAGGAAGCGCGTTACCCGGACGCGCTTCGGCAGGCGGTGTTCGGGTTATTGGGGCTGTCCGGCATGTTTGCTGTCCTGGCCGGTTTGGGTGTGATGGTTGGTAAAGAAGCCATGACTGACCAAATCAGTTTAGGCTTGCCTTGGTTGCCTTGGCATGTCCGTTTTGACAGTTTGTCCGGGTTCTTCTATTTGATTATTGGTATTGGCGTGGGGGCGGTCAGCCTTTATGGCCCAGGCTATGTCCGTGCTTATGACGAAAGCCAGCATCCTTTTGCGGCCTTGGGCTTGTTTACCGGATTGTTTGTTTCTGGGATGTTGTTGGTGTTGTTGGCCGATGACGCCTTTTTCTTCATGATTGCCTGGGAATTGATGTCGGTCGCCAGTTACTTCCTGGTGGCGTTCCAACATGAAAATCCGGCCAATCGCCGCGCTGCCTTCCTGTATTTGTTGATGGCGGAGGTCGGTGCCTTGGCCATTATTTTGGCTTTTGGCGTGCTGGCGAGTTTTTCTGACGGCTTTACGTTTGATGCTTTGCGGGAGGCAAAATTATCAAGCACCTGGGCCAGTATCGCTTTTGTGCTCGCCTTGCTGGGGTTTGGCATGAAGGCCGGGGTCGTTCCTATCCACGTTTGGTTGCCGGAGGCGCATCCGGTGGCGCCCTCGCATATTTCCGCACTGATGAGCGGCGTGATGCTAAAAGTCGCGCTCTATGGGTTGATCCGCTTTTGTTATGATTTGATCGGCGATGTCCATTGGCAATGGGGGGTGGTGCTATTGGTTGTCGGCACGGTTTCTGCGCTGGGCGGTATTTTGTATGCGTTGATGCAAACCAATTTAAAACGGCTGTTAGCGTACAGTTCCGTTGAAAATATCGGCATTATTTTTATGGTGCTGGGTTTGTCGATGATTTTTATGGATAACGGCCAGCCGCAACTGGCGGCCTTGGGCTTTTTGGCGGCGTTGTTCCATGCTTTCAACCATGCCTTGTTCAAGAACTTGTTGTTCCTAGGCGCTGGCATCCTCCAGCATCAAACGCATGAGTTGAACATCGACCTGATGGGCGGTTTGATCAGACGACTGCCACACACTAGCAAGTTATTTTTGGTTGGCTGTATGAGCATTTCGTCCTTGCCTTTGTTTAATGGCTTTGTTTCGGAATGGCTGGCTTTCCAGACCGCATTGCAGGTTGATGTGCTGGATAATGGCGTGTTGCGCAGTTTGATTCCGGTTGCCGCCGCCGCCCTGGCGTTGACGGCGGCGCTGGCGGCGGCGTGTTTTGTCAAGGTGTTCGGCATGATCTTTTTGGGGCAGCCGCGTTCACGCCACTGTGACAATGCCCATGAAGTTAGTGATAAAGGGATGCTGGCCGGCCCTAGCCTGTTGGCGGGATTGTGTTTTTTAATCGGCATTTTTCCTGGCGTGATTATTAGCTTGCTCAACAGCGTTGCCGGCCAACTGCTGGGGCAAACCCTGCCGAATGACTCCGCGCTGGGTTGGTTGTGGCTAGCGCCGGTTTCGGCCAAGCAGGCCTCCTATTCGCCGCCTTTGGTGCTGATAGCCGCCTTGATTGCCGGTTGCATCAGCTTTTGGTATTTGCGGCGTAACCCTGCCACGGTGATGCGCCGGGCGGAGCCTTGGGATTGCGGTTTTGGTGGCTTGACACCGCGTATGCAGTATAGTTGCCATGCGTTTACCATGCCTTTCCGGCGTATTTTTGCCAACGCCTGGATCATTGACGAGCGGATCGACAAAGACCTGCAAGGCGCCATGAACCAGGATGTGGCGGCTATCCGTTATCAATTGCATATCCAGGACCATAGCTGGCCAAGGCTCTATGAACCGGTTGCACGCGGGGTGGACCGTTTGGCCAGACAGGTGGGGCGTATCCAAACAGGCAATATCCGGACTTATCTCGGTTATTCGTTTGCCACTTTACTATTATTGTTATGGGTGGTCAGCTAATGGCTTCAAAGGCAGGAGAAACCCAATGAACTGGTTGATCGCTATCTTACAAACCTTGCTATTTGTCGTGCTGGCGCCGTTGTTGGCGGGTTGGCTCAAGTGCTGCAAATGCCGCTTGCAAAACCGTAAAGCCCCCTCTTTGTTGCAGCCTTACCGGGATTTGATCAAGTTGACCCATAAACAACCGGTCGTTGCCGGGCAGGCCTCGTGGTTATTCGTTATCGCGCCGTACCTGGTGTTTTCGGCAACGGTGCTGGCGGCAACCGTGGTGCCGTTGATTGCGGTTGACCTGCCGACCTCCGCCAGCGCCGATGTCATTGTCATGGTGGGCTTTTTTGCCTTCGCCCGCTTTTTTCTGGCCTTGGCGGGGCTGGATATTGGCACTGCTTTTGGCGGCATGGGCTCATCCAGGGAAATGACCATTTCGTCGCTGGCGGAACCGGCGATGCTGATGGCTATTTTTACCCTGACCATGACAGCTTCAACGACGAATTTATCGGTCGCCATCAACCATGTGCTCAGTGATGGCCTGATGTTGCGGCCCTCGTTTGTGTTTGCGTTGTTGGCGTTGATACTGGTCGCCATCGCGGAAACCGGGCGCATTCCTGTCGATAACCCCTCCACGCATCTGGAGCTGACTATGATCCATGAAGCGATGATCCTGGAATACAGTGGCCGCCATCTGGCGCTGATTGAATGGGCGAGCCAGCTCAAACTCATGCTCTATGGCGTCTTGATCGCGAATATTTTTTTCCCGTGGGGTATCGCTGAAACCTTCACTGCACAAGCCTTAGGCTACGGCTTGCTGGCGATTATCGGCAAGCTCGCCGTCTTGGCGATATTTCTGGCGATAGCAGAGACCTTGGTTGCAAAAATGCGCTTGTTTCGGGTGCAAGAGTACCTCAGTTTTGCCTATCTGTTAGGGCTGCTGGGTATGTTGAGCCACATCATTTTGGAGGCGTCACGCTAATGGATATTGAACAACAGGATTTTTATACCCAGGCCATTTTATCCTTGGCGGCATTGGTAGGCCTCACCTCGTTTTTGATGTTAGGGCAAGGGCGTTTGTTACGGCTGATTTTTATCTTTGCCATGCAGGGGTTTTTATTGACCTTGACTGCGGCATTGGCGGCCTACAGTTTGGATAATCCCCATCTGTATATTTCGGCGGTGCTGAGCTTGGTGTTAAAGGTTATTTTCATTCCGTGGATGTTGCGGCGTGAAGTCATACAAATGCAAGCCCACCGCGATATCGAAGCGTTGCACAACAAAACCACGGTGATGCTGGGCGGGGCCAGCCTGATGGTGTTCAGTTATTATGTGTTGCATCCTATCGTGCAAACCACCTCGCCAGTCATGTTGAATGCCTTGGCGGTCAGCCTTTCCGTGGTGCTGTTAGGCATGTTGCTGATGATCTCCCATCGCCAGGCCGTCGCCCACGTCGTGGGCTTTATGGCGATAGAAAACGGTTTATTTTTTGCCGCTATCGTCGCCACCAATGGTATGCCGATGGTGGTGGAGTTGGGCGTGGCTTTTGATGTGCTGGTGGCTGCGGTGTTGTTCGGTATTTTTTTCTTTCACATACGCACCAGTATCGATTCGCTGGATGTGGATAGGTTGAACCGCTTGCATGAGGTGGATAAATGATCGCTGCCTATCTGGTTTTATTAATTCCCCTAGTCGGCATTGTGTTTTTTGCGCTGGCCGGACACCAGGCGGATACCGGGAAACTCAATATCCGGTTTAACGCCATCTGCCTGTTGGCAACGGTTTGGCTGGCGATTAACGTGCTGGATCAAGGCACGCTGTTGTCTTCAGGCAAGGCATTTTTGATTGACCCGTTCAATGTCTATTTGATTGTGTTGACGGCGTTTGTCGGGCTCACCACGTCGATTTTTTCCTCGCCTTATATGGCGCATGAAAAGGAATTGGGCAAGCTCACGGATAAGCGTTTAAGGCTTTATTACTCCATGTACCAGGGTTTTATGCTGGCGATGTATTTGGTGCTGACCACCAACAATATGGGGGTCATGTGGGTGGCTATGGAGGGCGCGACCTTGGCCACGGTGCTGCTGGTCAGTTTGTACCGCACCCCTGAATCCATTGAGGCGGCCTGGAAATATTTTATCCTTTGCGGTGTGGGCATTGCCCAAGCCCTGTTCGGCACCATTTTGCTGTATTACGCCGCCGTGCAGGTCGGTGACGTGGAAAACTCCCTGTTGTGGTCGGTGCTTTATGAAAATGCCAGTAAATTGAATCCGGAAATACTTGAAATAGCCTTTGTTTTCATGCTGGTCGGTTATGGCACAAAAATTGGCCTGGTGCCTTTACATAACTGGTTGCCCGATGCCCATTCCGAAGGCCCGACGCCGATGTCGGCGGTGTTGTCAGGGTTATTGTTGAACGATGCCTTATATGCCGTCGTCCGCAATAAGATGCTGGTGGATGGGGCCAGCCATTCCGATATGGCCGGCCATTTGATGATGGGTTTTGGCATGCTGTCGTTTCTGGTGGCTGCGTTTTTTTTGCATCGGCAGAAGGACATCAAAAGGTTGTTCAGTTATTCATCCATCGAACACATGGGCATCATGACTTTTGCTTTTGGCATGGGCGGCCCCTTGGCCACTTTTGCGGCATTGCTGCACATGACCGTGCATTCACTGACCAAATCGGCCATTTTTGTGACGGTAGGCCATGCTTCACAAGTTGCCGGAACACAACGCATGGATAAAATCCGGGGTTTGATAAAAACCCAACCACGGATTGGTTGGGGGCTATTGATAGGCACGGTCGCCATTGCCGGCTTCCCGCCTTTTGGCGTGTTTACCAGCGAGTTTTTGGTGCTGCTGGCCACGATGCACAGCTATCCTTGGCTGACGCCCCTGCTATTGCTGGGCATAGGCATCGCCTTTGCCGGTTTGTTCAGGCATGTACAACCGATGGTTTACGGCAATCAACCGGAAGGCCAACTACCCGTTAAAGCCAACCTGTGGCCAGTGATGATCCATCTGGGTTTAGTGTTGTGGCTGGGTCTGGCCATTCCTGGCTTTTTAGCCAACTGGTTTTCACAGGCGACCTTGTTAATTTCCGGGAGCACACCGTTATGAGCGCTGCAAACTGGACGGCGGATTTTTTGGGCCAGCTTGCCGCCGACGCTATTAGCGTTGAACAAATCAGCCTGCCATCGGCAAGCTTGTGGCAAATCGAAAGCCGGCACTGGCAACAGTTTGCCACACTTGCGGTAGGGCAAGATGTGCGTTGGGTAGCCGGATGGGCGGAACACGTTGGAGACCGGTTATTCATCAATGCCTGTTTTGAAAAACAGGGCGTTTATGTGCTGTCAAGGGCTATTGTCAACGCCGCGAAACCGGAACTGCCCTCACAAGCTACGGTTTATCCCGCCGCCAGCCGCAGTGAACGCCACACCCAGGATATGTTTGGCGTCCATTTTACGGGACATCCCGACCATCGGCGCTGGACCCGTCATCAAGCCTGGGCCAAGCACGATTATCCTTTACGCAAGGATTTTCCTGTGCAGGGCGAACCGGAAACCGTCACGCCGCCCGATAAGGATTATCAATTTGTTAAAGCGCACGGGGAGGGGGTGTATGAAATTCCCGTTGGGCCTGTCCATGCCGGTATCATTGAGCCAGGGCATTTCCGTTTTCAGGCGGTAGGCGAACTGATTTTAAATCTGGAAGAACGTTTGGGTTATGTCCATAAGGGCATCGAGAAAATCGCCGAAGGCCGGACGCCAGAATCTTTAGCGCGTCTGGCCGGGCGGGTTTCCGGCGACACCACCGTGGGGCATTGCTGGGCGGCTTGCCGGGCCATGGAGCAAGCCGCCGGTATTGAAATCCCCCCCCGCGCGGCTTTGCTACGCGGCATTTTGGCGGAGCGCGAACGGGTCGCCAACCATCTGGGTGATATGGGCGCGATTTGCAACGATGTCGCCTTTATTTTTGCGCACATGCAATTTAGCCGCTTGCGTGAACTGTGGCTGCGCACCAATGCCGCTGTTTTTGGCCATCGTTTGTTAATGGACAGGATTGTGCCGGGCGGTGTCGTGTGTGATTTATCTGAAGCGGACTGCGCCTTGCTTGAAGGGGAGAGCGTCCGGTTAAGCAAAGAACTGTCAGAAATCATGCCAGCGATAGACCTTAACTCGTCCCTGGAAGACCGGCTATACACGGCGGGTTATTTGTCGCCGGAAACCGCCGCCGCGTTGGGTACCGTGGGTTATGTCGGCCGGGCCAGCGGGCAGGATAGGGATGTCCGCCGCGATGCGCCTTATCCGCCGTATGACCAAGCCAGCTTTAAAGTCGCGTTGGAAGACCAAGGCGATGTCGCCTCAAGGTTCTGGGTACGGTACAAGGAAATCAATGCGTCATTAAAACTCATCAAGCAATTTATGGCGCAACTTGCGGCGGGCGGCACGCTGGCTGGATGGCGGACACCACCAGCGGGCAGTGAAGCCTTAAGCATAATTGAAGGTTGGCGCGGGGAAACCATCGCTTATGTCCGCTTCGATGCCGACAATAAAATCGCCCGTTATTATCCACGCGACCCCAGCATCCTGAACTGGCCTGCATTGGAAAAACTGGTGCTCAACAATATCGTGCCGGATTTTCCTGTGTGCAACAAATCCCTGAATGGCTCGTATTCAGGCAACGACTTATAGGAGGCGGTGTGCTACGGCTGTTTAAACAAATTATCACCACCGGTGTCGTCACTGAGAAGTATAAAGTCCCCAAGGACGATGAATTGGAAAAGCTGGGTATCCAGATCAAACGCCACATCGACCAGAAGTTTTCCGGCAGCCTTGCCATACGGCAGGTCGATGCCGGTTCCTGCAATGGTTGCGAACTGGAAATCCATGCGCTCAATAACCCTTATTATGATATTGAACGTTTTGGCATCCATTTTGTGGCGTCGCCACGGCATGCCGATGTGTTATTGGTGACCGGCCCGGTGTCGCGGCACATGCAGACGGCATTATTGCGCACTTACGAAGCGACGCCGAATCCCAAATGGGTGGTTGCGGTCGGGGACTGCGCCGCTTGCGGGGGGGAATTCGGGGTTTCTTACGCCAGTTGCGGTGCGGTAGCCAATGTCATACCCGTGGACATGGTCATAGCGGGGTGTCCGCCTACGCCGCAGGCGTTAATGAAGGGGCTTTTGGGGCTTATGAAGGGATGAGAACTTTGCCTTGTTGCGTGGCCAGTCAGCCCCCACCAGTTATCAAAGGATGGCTCCCGAAAACACAAAACCAAGGCGGCGGGCATGTTGCGGCCTTGGTTTTGATGGAAGGCACTGGCCTTGTCCTGTGCCTCCGTGACGGGTTGAAAACTGATTTTTTGCCATTATTTTAGGTAACTAACTGATTGTATTAGGTTAATGTATTTTTGTTGTTAAGGCGGGTAATAATGGTTGAAATCAACCGCCGTATGGGCCAATGCCACCAATGGAAATGCTCTGCTAAAATAAATTTTATTTAAATTAATAACTTAATATTAGGCACACATTATGCTTACTGTAAAGCTATAGCAATTCCGCTTTACTTTGCAGGTTTCATGCGATGACGGCCACCCATTCCCACATCCATCATGTTTCGCCAACAGGCGAAGTCCCATTCAACCTTAATAACGCGATTGACGCGATCGCCCACTGGTTGCCAACCCAGGGGCCGATTAAGGACTTTATCCATCACAATACCTTGCACGCCGTCCAACATCACCCGTTCCACACAGGCGTGGCGATAGCGGCGAAAGTGTTTGGTGCGCGTAGCTATTTGCCGTTGGCGGACTACCAGAGTTTATACCGCCAAGGGCGTATCAAAGATTTTGCGGTTGATTGGGCGATAGCGCATTCCGAGTGTAGCGATAAAGGTGCGGAGGCCTTAAGGGAAAGGTTGTTTATTGCCGATGGCACCGTGCATTATCCGCCCGTATCCTTGGCCAACCACGGCATCCGCAACCGTTGGCTGACGCATGTTGAAGTCGACCTGAATTCGCTGGTGCAGCCGATTATGTTCCGCTTGTTGGCGAATTTCTTAGACCAAGGCATTAGCCGTTGGACGATGCCTAAGCCCAATGAAAGTTTCTGGGATTGCATCCGGCGGCTGGCGCAAAATAGCTTTTTGCCCTTATATCCTTTCCATGAGGCCAGCGTCAGGGATTTATTGGATCTTGACCCCGATACGGTCATATTGACGTGCCTGCAAAAAATCGTCGGTACCGAAACCCTTTATGAACAGTATTTGCTGGAAATGTTACTGGCGCATCCTGGTTGGGCGGGTATGGTCCGGCTTATCGAACTTGACCCGAAAATTTTGTTGGAACGCCGCCAAATTTCCTTAAAAGAATTGATTGCCGTAGAGTTGGTTGCGGAACTTGCCACTATACAGAAAAGACGGGGCGGGGATTTTGTTTGCATTGCAAAGTTACCGAACTTAACTGAATTGCCCTTATTGAGCGATTATGAAGAAAACATTACTGTTCCGCTGCATCTGATTGTTTGGCATGAAGCCATGGAGTTCTCGCTTCATGCCGAGTTTTTGGCGGCCTTAAAACCCCGTCCCATGGCGGAAGCGGAAAAACCCAAACCGATAGCCCAAGCCTTTTTTTGTATTGATGACCGTGAATGCTCCTTACGCCGGCACTTGGAAGAAACTCATGATGGGATTGAGACTTTCGGGGCAGCCGGTTTTTTTGGCATTGATTTCCTTTACCAAGGTTTTGACGATGCCTATCCGGTGGCACAGTGCCCGAACATCATTAATCCCAAGCATTTGGTCATGGAGTCGAATTTGGCCGGGGATGTCCCAAAAAACTCGGTGGCGGACAGCTTTTCTGCGTTGCATATCAAGCCCCATTCGCTGTTGCGTGGCTGGTTGTTTACCCAGGTTTTGGGTATCGGTTATGCCGCACGGATGATTTGGGAGGTTTTCCGGCCTGGCTCACAGTTACTGAAAATCAAAAAGCTCAGTGAAGTGGATGCGCATACCCATTTGCACTTGTTACGCGAAAGCGATGAGCCCACTGAGGACGGGAAAATGCTGGGGTTTTCGTTTACGGAAATGGCCGATAAAATCGAGGGGCTGCTGCGCAATATCGGCCTGACCAAAGATTTCGCGCCTTTAGTCGTGGTTGTGGCGCATGGCTCCAGCAGCACCAATAATCCGCATTTTGCCGCTTATGATTGCGGGGCTTGTTCCGGCAAGCCAGGGGCGCCGAATGCGCGGGCTTTTGCCTGGATGGCGAATCATGGGAATGTGCGTGCCATCCTCAGCGAGCGGGGTATCAGCATTCCGGACCAGACTTATTTTATCCCTGCGCTGCACAACACTAGCCGTGATGAAATCACTTATTTTGACAAGCACTTGTTTCCAGAAGCAGCCATCTATAATTTGCCGGCATTCCAGCAAGCCATGCAAGAAGCCCTGGATAAAAATGCCCAGGAGCGTTGCCGGTGGTTTGAATTGGGGCCGCAATCTGCGCCCTACGACATAGCGCACGAACATGTCATTTCCAGGGCGACATCAATATTTGAACCGCGTCCTGAGCTGAACCATTCCAACAACCTTTACAGCATTGTCGGCAGGCGTAGCTTGACCGAGGGTTTGTTCCTTGACCGCCGGGCGTTCCTGCATTCCTACAATCCCGATTCCGATCCTGACGGCACGTTGATTGTGAAAATCCTGTCGGCGGTCATTCCGGTGTGTGGCGGCATCAATCTGGAATATCTGTTTTCACGCATTGACAACTCGGTGTATGGTGCCGGGACAAAGCTGCCGCATAACGTCATCGGCTTGCTGGGCGTGGCCAATGGCGTGGAAGGCGATTTGCGCACGGGTTTGCCGTCGCAGATGATTGAAGTCCATGAACCGGCACGGTTGCTGATTGTGATAGAACAAACCACAAACATTTTGGACCAGGCGTTCGCCAAACTCGGGGAATTGACCGAGTGGCTGGATAACGGCTGGGTAAGGCTGGTGTCCTGCCATCCGGCCAGCCGCGAGTTGTTTTATTATTTCAGCACCGGCTGGGAAGCCGTGGACTTATCAATGATGGGTGAGGTGCCTGCGGAGGTGTGTTCGGAAGCGATCACTGCCGGGCAGAAAGCCACCATTCCTGTCCACCAATTACGGAGAGCCTCATGAACTTACTGTTATTAACTTGCCAGTTTTTGCCGTTGGCAGGTTTGTTGCTCATTGCGTTGTTGGGTAACAACGAAAAAAGCATAGCCACGATCAGTTTCTGGGCTACCCATGCCATGGGCCTGAGCATCTTGGCGTTGCTGGTGGCTTGGGCCAAGCACGGGTTTTCGGGCTACGAATTTGAATGGTTTACTCTGTATGAACATGGCAGCTACCGCTTCCCTATCTTGTTTTATTTGGATGAAGTGGGCGCGGCTTATCTGTTTGCGATATGGGTCATTTTTTCGATTATCGTGCGCTATTGCCGTAACTACCTGCACCGTGAATCGGGATACAAACGTTTCTTTCTGACCATTTTCGGGTTTGCCTTTGGTTTGAACATGGTCATTTTGTCAGGATCCATCGACATGCTGTTTGCGGGTTGGGAAATTGTCGGCATTTCGTCGTTTTTATTGATCGCTTTTTACCGCCACCGTGTCCAGCCTGTGCGCAATGCCTTAAGGGCTTATACGGTGTATCGGTTTTGCGACATCGGCCTGTTGCTGGGCGCCTGGATGAGCCATTTGTTGTTCCATGAGAGCGACCATTTCAGCCAGTTGGCGGTGTTGTTTGAGCATAGTGCGCCGTCACCCGCCAGTTACCCGGCCTTGTTGCTGATGTCCATGTTGATTTTTATTGCCGCATCGGGAAAATCGGCGCAATTCCCTTTTTGTTTTTGGCTGCCTAGGGCAATGGAAGGCCCGACGCCGTCGAGCGCGATTTTCTATGGGGCGTTGTCCGTGCATTTGGGCGTGTTCTTGTTGCTGCGCACCACGCCGATCTGGAGCTACCATATTTTCACGCGCCTGATTGTGTTTGGTATCGGCCTGTTGACGGTGGTGGTCGCCAGCCTCTCTGAAAAAACCCAATCCAACATCAAAGGCCAGATTGCTTATGCGTCGATCACCCAGGTCGGCATTATGTTTATGGAATTGGCGGCTGGTTTTGAAACTTTGGTGTTGTTCCATTTCTTGGGCAATGCGTTTTTGCGCTGTTACCAATTATTGGTGTCGCCATCCATTGTCGCCCACATGTTGCGGGTGGAAGGGGCGATTGACACCGGCATGGGCTTTAATACCCAAAACATGCAGACCTATTTGCCCGTGTCCATCCGCGACACCTTGCCGGAAGTTTTGCAAAACACCTTGTATGTGTTTGCTTTGCAGGAAGGCAATCTGGAGCGGCTGGTGCGTTCGGTATTATGGACGCCCTTAAAACGGATCGGCGCCACTATCAACACCTGTAAAATCTGGGAAAAATTGCTGGTGGGCGGTGGCGTGTTCGCCGTTTTTGGCTCGCTCATCCATTTTGGCCTTATGGCCATGCATTTTATGGCGATTCCCGTCGCGTTGATGATGGTTTTGTCTTCACTCAGTGCGTTCAGCCAGAAACATAGTTTTCTCTGGGTTTGGAACGCCATCGCCATGAGCTGTTTGTTGGCGGCGGTGGCCGTGTGGTTGCTCCAGCCCATCGCCCGGTTTGATATTTTGTTATTTATGACCGGCATCGTCCCGTCATGGCTGTTGGGCTTGTTGGTGTTAAGCAAACTGCCCGGCAAAAAGCAATTTGCCGATTCGCCCTTTGCCTACCGTGCGATGGCGGAAACCTATCCGGGTTTGGCGATGCTGTTGTTTTTGAGCTTCCTGGGTTTGGTAGGTTTTCCGATTACACCGGCTTTTATCGGTGAAGATTTATTGCTTTACCATGCCAGCACGCAACATGCCTGGATCGCGGCGTTAATCGCCATTTCCTTTGTGATTAACGGGATTGCCGGGGCAAGGGTGTTCCTGCGCTTATGCATGGGCAGGCCTACGGAAGTTTCTGACCATGCTGAAATTACGGCGTTACAGGCGATTTTTAAGTCGAATAAATGATCCGTATTGTAAAGGCGCTGCAAAGCGGCGCCTTTACAACAGGCCTGTTAACCTCGCTGCCTAATCGCCCATGCCACATCCGCCGCCTGGCGGTTTTCCCGCACATCATGGACGCGGAACACCTTAACGCCTGCCATTACCCCCAAAGCTGTGGTCACTGCCGTCGCCGTGACCAATTCGGCCGGTTCCGACACGTCACAGATGCTGCCCATGAAGCGTTTGCGGCTAGTCCCTAGCAACACCGGAAAACCTAAACCCACAAAAATCTCCAAATGCGCAAGCAAATCCAGGTTGTCCTGTTTGCGCTTGCCAAAACCAATGCCCGGGTCAATGGCGATGTTTTCTTTTTTGACCCCCGCCGCCAATGCCGCCGCCGCCCGTAGTTGCAAGGCTTCCAGCACTTCACGGACGACATCCTCATAGTAAGGGCTGTCCTGCATCGTTTTAGGCGAACCTTGGCTGTGCATCAAAATGATCGGCACATCGGTTTCTGCGGCCAATGCCAGCATTTCCCTGTCATTCAGGCCGCCTGAAACATCATTGATCATGTTCGCCCCTGCTTCTATGGCCGCTTTGGCGACTTCGCTGGACGTGGTGTCTATGCTAATCAGCGTGTCGGTAAATTGGCGGATTGCCGTGATAACCGGAACGACACGGCGGATTTGTTCATCGGCAGGGACCGGGTCGGCTCCAGGGCGGGTCGATTCGCCACCGATATCAATGATGTCCACGCCTTCCCGCAACATCTTTTGCACTTGTTGAACCGCGCTTTCCAAATCACTGTAACGCCCTCCATCGGAAAAACTGTCCGGCGTGATATTTAAAATCCCCATGATGAGCGGTTTGTAAAACGGGTTGAACATGGTGTAAAGCTCCTGTGTACATAGTGTTGTGAAGGTTTGGGTAAAAGCTGGCTATCAATGGCCGGCCTTAACGGCCAAGGAACGATCCTAACCGGCCATTATAGGCCGTCCCCCTACCCATTGAATATGCGAATATGTCAGAGTTGTATGGGAGTTGGCAAAAAATGGTTGGCTTATGGCTGTGGTGCCGGACATTCAATAAGCCACAGGGGCGCGGCTGCCACCTCCGGCAACGTAAGTGTTTCCATTCCCCCCTTTTGTCAATGCGTTTGCGCAACGATCACCTTGTCGGTATGGGTTAAATGCTCTGTTGGATAGGGCCAGCCATACCGTTTTTCTTGACTTTTAGCGGGCCACGCCACTTGTTATGAAAGCAGGGGCTGTCCCGTGTGGCTAAGAAAGCAATGCCGCATTGCTGAAGTTTATACGTTCCGGGGCGTCAATCGGGTTGGGCCTAAAACAAAAGCCCCGGTTGTGGCAAAACAACCGGGGCTTTTGTGGGCTAAACTTAGGCCGTCAACTCATGAATCAAAAATGCGCCGCCAGACCAAAAATAAGCTGATGGTTAACCGTTTCGGTGCTGATGGTGCCGCCGCCTGTCAAATCATCTTCAACATCAACGTAGGTCAATTTGTATTCGGCAAAGCCTGAGATAAAGCTATAGATGTCATAATTGATGCCCATCATGCCATTGACGACAGGGCCGGCGCCCGCTTGATATTCATAAGTTTGTACGCCATTGATCATCGCCTCGACGTGGGGGACGCTGAAACCGGCCCCCAAGCCAGTGTACAGCTGCATCCGGCCTAACAAGGTTTGGTCGCGTTGCCCGGCAGGGAACCAGCGGTATTGGCCGTTAAAGGTCAGGGTGTTCACACCGTGGGACATGTTGAAATCTTGGATGTGGTTGCTGATGGGTTCTACGCCATTCACGCTGTTTCCATTCGCGTCAGTGCCACTCACTTGCGCGTTTTTGTCATATTCCAGATAGTTTTTGAGATGGGCAAAGTCAATGGATAAACCCCAGTTTGGCGCATCCTCAAACCAATAACCTATGCGCGCACCGTAAAAGATAGGCTCTTCGAAAGATTTGTCATCCCAGCTTACGTCACTAAAATTCAGGTTGGTTTTGCCTTGGGTCAAGTTCAGGTCGCCATTGTCGGTGAACGATTGTCCGGCATACAACCCTAAAGAGATTTCGGCATTCGCTAACGGGGCTGAAAGCAACCCGGACAACAACAAAAGCATTGTTGTTCCGGTCAACGCACCCTTGGCAATTATGGTGTTTCGCTTCATTTATAAGTTTCCTGTGGGGGGTTAAGGGAAGCCCAAAACCTTTTGGTCGTCCCGTTTTGGGCTGATAAAAACGCTTACCTTACCATTTTTGTGTTATTTCTGGCAAAGGTTGCTTAAGCAGATGCTTATGGGCGTCTGTCCAATTTGCGGTAGCTAATCGCTTCGCTTAAATGGGAGGTTTGGATTTGTGGCGATTGCGCGAGGTCGGCGATGGTGCGGGCGAGTTTTAAAATACGGTGGTAGGCGCGGTTCGACAGGCCAAATTTGTCCATCGCCTGTTCCAGCAAAAGGTGTCCGGCTTCCGGCAATTCACAAACAACTTTGACTTCTTTCGCACCCAAAGCCGAGTTGGCTTTGCCGCTACGCCCTAAGGCGACATTCCGCGCAGCCACCACCCGTGCCCGGATCGCCGCGCTGCTTTCTTCCCCAGTCGCCGAACCTTTACGCAACACTTCATGCGGCACACGCGGCACTTCCAAGTGCATGTCGATACGGTCTAGCAAGGGGCCGGAAATGCGTCCGCGATAACGGGCGACTTGCTCAGATGAGCAATGGCAACGTCCCGACGCATCACCTAAATAGCCGCAAGGGCAAGGGTTCATTGCCGCAACCAATTGGAAACGCGCCGGAAAATCGGCCTGGCGGTTGGCGCGGGAGATAGTGATATGTCCGGTTTCTAAGGGTTCGCGTAAAACTTCCAAGACTTTGCGGTCAAATTCCGGCAACTCATCCAAAAACAAGGTGCCGTTATGCGCCAGCGAGATTTCCCCTGGTTTAGGATTGCTGCCACCACCCACCAAAGCCGCCGCCGACGCGGTGTGGTGCGGCGAACGGAATGGCGGCTTTAGCCAATTGTTCACATCAAAGCCTTGGTCGCTAATTGATGCTATCGCGGCAGTTTCTTGCGCCTGTTGTTCGGTCAGCAACGGTAAAATGGTCGGCAATCGCGAGGCGATCATGGATTTTCCCGTACCCGGAGGGCCAAGCATCAAAATGTTATGTGACCCGGCGGCGGCAATCTCAAACGCGCGTTTGACGTGATATTGCCCATGCACATCGGCAAAATCCAATTCATGCAAGGTTGGTTCGGGTTCGGCTTGTTGGCATTGTATGTCGATTTGCATCTGTCCGCTCAAATGCGCACAGATTTGCAATAGATGGTCGGCAGGGATAATTTCCAAACCCTTCACTAAGGCCGCTTCGGCAGTGTTTTCCTTAGGCACGATCAGTTTCCGCCCTTGCTTACGGGCTTGCAGCGCAACAGGCAACACGCCGATGACAGGCCGCAATTCCCCGCCTAACGACAATTCGCCGACACATTCATAATCCGCCAATCGGGCGGTGGGAATCTGTCCCGAAGCTGCCAAAATCCCTAGCGCGATGGCTAGATCAAAACGCCCGCCTTCTTTCGGTAAATCCGCAGGGGCGAGGTTGATGGTGATGCGTTGCATCGGAAAATCAAACTGCGAATTCAACAAAGCCCCGCGCACCCTATCCTTGCTTTCCTTCACCGCCGTTTCGGGCAAACCGACGATTGACAGGGCAGGCAAACCATTGGAGACATGCACTTCGACGGTGACCAGTGGCGCGTCAATACCGGAACGGCCCCGGCTGTAGATGACGGCTAGGGATGACATGGCAAGAGGGCAAGGCAAACAATCATATTAGTTTAAGCGTGTGATTCTGTATCGGTTTTTACAATATCTTTTATATATTCATTCAATGACTTACCAATATCACTTGCCCGTTTTGCGGCTTTTTCGTGAAGCTCTTGACCAATTCTGACATTAAACGAACCCTTAAATGGTTTTTTAGGTTCTATGCCCGTGGCTTTGCAAGTTTCCAGATAACTGTCCACCGCCAACCTAAACTCCTTTTCCAACTCGCTAACAGTTTCAGCTTCGTAATTGACCAAATCGCCGATAAATTCAATTTTGCCATGTAGGCAGTGATCTTCAACGCTGACTTTTACGCTACCTTGATAACCTTTGTAATTGAAATGTGTCATTTTAAAAAACCTTTAGCTTTCAATTCGTTGATGATGTCTTTCTTGGTGTAAGCCTTGATGGTGTTTTGGGGATGCGGACGGTGTAATTCTATGATGCTGTTTTTGTCGGCGTTGAAAAATTTCACCCGTGAACCATCACCTTCCAGTTTTTTATAACCGAGTTTTTGCAACAATGTGGCTAACTCAGTCCATTTGGGGAAGGGTGTATTGACAAAATGTGCCAACAATTTTTCTAACTGGCTCATAAACATGTGTGTTTCATAAGTGTTCGCCGGAATGATTATGAAATTTAAGGTGCGGACACTTATGAAACACACATAACTTATTAATAAATATGAAACTAATATCTGGTTGCAGATAGTTTACATCTTCTCCTGCAATTTCAAAAACCGCTGATACCTTGTCAGCGCAATATCCCCCTGTTCCGCCGCCGCTCTGACCGCACAACCCTTGTCCGAGACATGGCTGCAATCGTTAAATCGGCATTCATCCAATAAAGGTTGGAATTCGCGGTAGCCATGAGCCAGTTGATTATGGTTCATATCGGCAAGGCCAAAAATCGCCACGCCCGGGCTGTCAATCAAATCGCCGCCGTCGGGCAAATGGTATAAAGTTGCAGCGGTGGTGGTATGCCGTCCGTGTTTGGTGGTGGCGGAAATGGTGTTGGTTTTGAGTTCTTTGTCAGGAATCAGTGCATTGGTTAACGATGATTTGCCGACACCGGATTGTCCGGTGAAAATGCTGGTCTGCTGGTTTAACGCTTGTTTCAAATCATCTAAGCCATTCGCCGTGGTGGCACTGACGCGATACAAAGGATAGCCCAGTTCTTGGTAAATGCTCAGTTCCTGTTCGATGTCCGGTGAAGGCGGCAAGTCGGTTTTGTTCAGCACCAAGGCCGCGCTGAAAGCGTGGTTTTCGCAAATCGCCAGATATTGGTCCAACAACAAAAAATCACAAAAGGGTTCGGTGGCGAAGACGACAAACACGGTGTCGATATTGGCGGCGACGGGGCGGGCTTTGTCGCCCCGACTGGGACGCAGCAGCACCGAGCGGCGCGGGAGGATTTCTTCGATGCGGCCTTGCAGCGAGCCGGCTTCTGATAACAGCACTTGGTCGCCCACCGCGACGGTGTCCACTTTCCGTCGCGTTTGGCAGAGCCAGATAACGCCGTTCACTTCAGCGGCGATACCTTGGCCTAAGTGGGCGATGACCAAGCCTTGACACAAGTCCGCCGCCATCAGGCTTTGGCGGTCAGGTGGGCGATGCGGATTGCCGCTGGCGGATGGCTGTAGTGGAAGGCGGAATACAAAGGATCGGGGGTCAAAGTGCTGGCGTTTTCTTCGTACAATTTCACCAAACCGCTAATCATTTTGCTGGCTTGGGAATTTTGCGCGGCGAAATCGTCAGCTTCAAATTCAAACTGGCGTTGGAAAAATGCGGTGATCGGTTGCATGAAAAAGGTGAACGTAGACGACACCAGCATGAACAACATCAAGGCGGCGGCGTTGGATTTTTGTTCAATACTGACACCCAAGCCCGTGTAAAACCAGTCTTGGTCGATTAACCAGCCTAACACGGCAAAACCAATCAGGCTCATGATGGAGCTGGCGACCAGCATTTTAATGACGTGTTTACGTTTGAAATGCCCTAACTCATGCGCCAATACCGCTTCCAGCTCTTCTTCGTCTAAAGAATTGACCAAATTGTCATAAAACACGATCCGTTTGTTATTGCCCAAGCCCGTGAAATAAGCGTTGCCATGACCCGAACGTTTGGACCCGTCCATGATGAAAATGCCTTGGCTATTGAATCCGCAACGTGCCAGCAAACTTTGGATACGCTCTTTCAGTGAACCGTCTTCCATCGGTGTGAATTTGTTGAACAGCGGCGCGATCAGGGTGGGGAACAGCCAGCTCATCAATAAGGAGAAACCCATCAAAATCGCCCAGGCCCACAACCACCAGGACGAACCGATGCTGTCCATCACCCATAAAATCAACGCCAGTAAAGGCAAGCCGATGGCCGCGCCCAAGGCCAGTTGCAGGGCTTGGTCTTTGGCAAATTGTTGTACGGTGCTTTTGTTAAAGCCAAATTTTTCTTCTATGACAAAGGTTTGGTACAGTTGGGTGGGGATTTCGGCCAGTGTCATAACCAAAAGCAGGCTTGCCGTCGCCAAAATGCCCGCCATTAAGGGCGATCCAACTATCTGCGGCCAGCAGGCAAAGGCGAGGTTGATGCCGCCTCCCAAGGTGAGCAACAACAACATGGCCGTGCTGATGACCCTGTCAATATCACCGAGCTTACCTTTTGCCAAGGTGTAATCGGCAGCTTTTTGGTGGGCTTCCAAAGAAACGCTGGTGCGGAAGGCTTCCGGCACTTCATGGCGATGGGCGGCAACGTAGCTGGCCTGGCGTTTTGCCAGCCAAAATTCGATGCCAAAGGATAAGGTCAGGGCAAACAAAAAAAACAGCGTGAAGGTATTCATACAGGCAAACAGGTGAGTTTTAAGGGTTAGACGTTCAGTTTACCCAATGCTACACTAAGCGCAAGATTAAACACAACGGAATCGACATGGCGCAGGACACCCAAAACCTTATCTGGATAGACTTGGAAATGACCGGTCTGAATCCTGATACCGACCTCATCATTGAGATGGCGACGATAATCACCGACAAAGAACTGAACATTTTGGCGCAAGGCCCTGTGATCGCCGTGCACCAATCAGACGAGGCCTTGGCGGCGATGGATGATTGGAACCAAGAGCATCATGGCGCATCTGGCCTGATTGGACGGGTCAAAGCTTCAACTATCAGCGATGCCGAAGCCGAAGCGATGACGGTTGAATTCCTCAAGCAATGGGTTCCCGAGAGGACATCCCCCATGTGCGGCAACACCATTGGCCAAGACCGCCGCTTTTTGTTCCGCCACATGCCCCAACTGGAAGCGTTTTTCCATTACCGCAGCATTGATGTGTCCACCTTGAAAGAACTGGCCGCACGCTGGGCCCCTGAGCTTAAGCAAGGCTTTAATAAACAGGCCAAGCATCAGGCCTTGGACGACATTATCGAGTCGATTGAAGAATTGCGTTATTACCGGACGCATTTCCTTAAATTCTAGCCATGAACCAACTGTTTGCCGTTGCTTTGGGCGGTTCTTTTGGCGCGGTGTTGCGGTTTTTAGTTTCTACGGGCATTTATCACTGGTTGGGGCGCGGCTTCCCTTATGGCACGTTGGCGGTCAATATCATCGGCTCGTTTTTGCTGGGCCTGCTGACCGAAGCCCTGGTACTGAACCGCATCGCCTTTGCTCTGGATTACCGCGCAGCGATATTGGTTGGCTTTATCGGCGCGTTCACCACCTTTTCGACGTTTTCCCTGGAAACCGTGTATCTGCTGGAACAAGGCCAGTTCAGCAAGGCCGCGATTAATATCGTGGCCAGTGTCGCCGCTTGCCTGTTGGTGATTTGGCTAGGACTGTTGTGCGGCAAGGCGGTGGCCGGCAAAGCCATTGTTTGGCCAGAAGGCCTGTTCCCTTATGGCATCATTATCGTCAATGCGTTTGGGGCGTTGTTGATTAGTGTGCTTTCCAGTTTGTTATTGCCAAAAGTCTCCTTGGCCATCGAACAGCAATTGGCTTTGGTCATAATCATGGGCTTTGCGTATTTGGGCCTATCGGGTTTATATGTCCTGTTGTATTTGTTGGAACATGGTTATTCATACGCTATGTATCAACGCAGCTTATTGGCTGGCTTTGCCGCCAACACGTTCGCTTGTTTGTCGGTGATGTGGCTGGGTTGGCTGGCGGTCAAACAATTTAACAAATTTTGGTAGCCCGTACGCTGTCCACGGCTTTTTTCATTCCATTAACTAAAGGTAACTATGCTAGACCCCCGTTTATTCAGAACCGAACTAGACTTTGTCACGGCGCAATTGCAACGCCGCAGTTTTGCGTTTGATGCCAGTGCTTATGAAGCTTTGGAAAGCCAACGCAGGGCCATCCAAATGAAAACCCAAGAATTGCAAAATGAGCGCAACAGCCGTTCGAAAGCGATAGGCTTGGCGAAATCCAAGGGCGAGAACGTTGATGGATTGATGGCGCAAGTCCAACATTTGGTGGACGGGCTGAAAACGGCGGAAACCGCTTTGGCGGACATCCAAGGTGCGATGGCGGCGTTGATGGAAGGTATCCCCAATATCCTTGATGAATCTGTGCCGGATGGCAAAGATGAAGAATCGAACCTGGAAATCAGCCGCTGGGGCGAATTGCCCAAGTTTGATTTTACGCCTAAAGACCATGTTGATTTGGGCACCACCAAAGGCATGGAGTTTGAGTTGGGCGTGAAAATCGCCGGTAGCCGCTTTGTTGTATTGAACGGCCCGCTGGCGCGTTTGCAACGGGCGATTATCCAATTGATGTTGGACACGCACACGTCCGAGCATGGTTATTCGGAAACCTATGTGCCCTTTTTGGTCAACGCCGAAAGCTTGTACGGCACCGGCCAATTGCCAAAATTTGCCGCCGATTTGTTCAAAGCCCAGGATGAGCCGCCGTTATATTTGATCCCGACTGCCGAAGTGCCTGTCACTAACATTGTCCGTGACACCATTATTGATGCAAAAGAACTGCCATTGAAATTTGTTTGCCACAGCCCCTGTTTCCGTAGCGAGGCCGGCGCTTATGGGCGCGATGTGCGCGGCATGATCCGCCAACATCAGTTTGAAAAAGTCGAAATTGTGCAAATCGTCAAGCCGGAAGATTCCGTGCAAGCCCATGAAGAATTGACGCAACATGCGGAAAACATCCTTAAAAAACTCAATTTGCCTTACCGGAAAATGCTCTTGTGTGCGGGTGACACCGGGTTTTCATCCAATAAAACCTATGACTTGGAAGTTTGGTTGCCAGGGCAGGGCGCTTATCGGGAGATTTCTTCTTGCAGCAATTTCAAGGATTTCCAAGCCCGTCGCCTGCAAGCACGGTGGCGTAACCCTGAAACTGGCAAGCCGGAATTGGTGCATACCTTGAACGGTTCCGGCTTGGCGGCAGGCCGGACATTGATTGCCGTGATGGAAAACTACCAGGACGCTGAAGGCCGCATCCATATTCCCGAAGCCTTGCTGCCTTATATGGGCGGTTTGGCCGTTATCGGCTAAGGCGCTACTTACATCCGGGGTCGCAGCCGGATTTTTAATAATAACAAAGGCGTGGATTTTATGAAGAAAGCATTTAAAGGCTTGCTGTTGATGTCACTGTTGTCACTGGGTACGGCATGGGCTGAAGAGGCGGTGCAGGAAGATTTGGTACAAGCGGCTGCTATCCAAGGTGATGCCAAAGCCCAAGCGAAATTGGGCGCGATGTATTTGCTGGGTAACGGTCAGGAAAAGGATGAACAACAAGCCGCCGAATGGCTGATAAAAGCCGCAACCCAAGGTTATGTGGATGCCCAAGTGCTGGTCGCCGCTTTGTATGACCGCGGCATAGGCGTGAAAAGCGATGTGAAAACAGCAACCGGGTGGTATGAAAAGGCCGCCGCCCAAGGCCATACCGCCTCCCTGGCTATTTTAGGCAAAAACCCTGTGGCGGCTGGCGGGGTGGCGTTCAGTTACCAAAGAATGCGCTTAAATGCCGCCAAACAAATTCCAACCGAATACGCTAAAAAAATCTTACTGACAAAATAATCCGATGACAATCACCACACGTTTTGCCCCCAGCCCCACCGGCTATCTGCATGTCGGCGGCGCCCGCACCGCTTTGTTTTCTTGGTTGTATGCACGTAAACATGGCGGCAAATTCATTTTACGCATTGAAGACACCGATTTGGAGCGCTCCACGCAAGCATCCGTTGATGCCATTTTGCAAGGCATGGATTGGCTGGGGCTGGGCTACGACGAGGGCCCTTATTACCAAACCCAACGCTTCGGCCGTTATAAAGAGGTGATACAGCAATTGCTGGCGCAAGGCGATGCTTATTATTGTTATTGCAGCAAGGAGGAGCTGGAAACCTTACGCTCCGAGCAAATGGCAAACAAGGAAAAGCCTCGTTATAACGGCAAGTGCCGCGAACATGCCGTGGCGGTTGAAGGTAGGGAGCCGGTCATCCGGTTTAAAAATCCGGTGGATGGTGCCGTGACTATCCCGGACTTGGTCAAAGGCGAAATTGTGGTCGCCAATAAGGAATTGGATGATTTGATTATCGCCCGTGGTGATGGTACGCCAACTTATAACCTGACCGTGGTGGTTGATGATATGGACATGGGGGTGACCCATGTAATCCGCGGTGATGACCATATCAACAACACGCCCAGGCAAATGAATATTTTGGCGGCCTTGGGCGCAGCATTGCCCAAATACGCGCATTTGCCGATGATTTTGGGTGCGGACGGCGCACGCTTGTCAAAACGCCATGGTGCGGTCAGTGTCATGCAGTACCGTGATGACGGGTATTTGCCGGAAGCCCTGCTGAATTATCTTGTGCGCCTGGGCTGGTCCCATGGTGACCAGGAAATTTTTTCCATGGAGGAAATGATTGGTTTTTTTGAATTGGATGATGTGAACGGGTCGCCTTCAACATTTAATCCGGACAAACTCTTATGGCTAAACCATCAGTACATGATGCATGGCGACCCTGTGCATGTCGCTAAGCATTTGAACTGGCATATTGAGCAGTTAGGGATAGATGCCGCAGATGGGCCAAATTTAGTTGACATAGTAAAAGCGCAAAGGGAGCGGAGCAAAACCTTGGTGGAAATGGCTAACGCCAGTGTCTATTTTTATAAAGAGTTTGATGCCTACGATGACAAGGCCGCCAAGAAAGCGTTTACGGCGGGTTCAGAAGAGGTTCTGGCGCGTATTTATGACGAGTTTGCTGTTGTAACGGATTGGCAGGGTGGGCAATTGCATGAAATTATCGTCAATCTTGCAGAGACGCTATCGCTAAATATGGGCAAGGTCGCGCAGCCTTTGCGGGTTGCCGTTTGTGGTTCAGGCGTTTCACCTGCAATAGACATTACTTTGTCCTTGTTAGGTAAGGAAAAAACCTTAGCCAGAATAAAACGGGCGATCGCCTATATAAAAAAGTGAAATTAGTATTAGACATTAGGCGTAATTCCTGTAGAATACCGGTTCTTTACTGAGGGGGCCATAGCTCAGCTGGGAGAGCGCTTGCATGGCATGCAAGAGGTCAGCGGTTCGATCCCGCTTGGCTCCACCAAATGCTAGATTTGTTTAAAGATTAGTCCCCATCGTCTAGCGGCCTAGGACACTGCCCTTTCACGGCGGTAACAGGGGTTCGAACCCCCTTGGGGACGCCATAATAGCTACTACCACTTTAATTAGGTCTTGACTAAACAAGTTTTAGTCCCCATCGTCTAGCGGCCTAGGACACTGCCCTTTCACGGCGGTAACAGGGGTTCGAACCCCCTTGGGGACGCCATATTTAAAAAGGCCATCTTATTGATGGCCTTTTTTATGCCCGTCGATTTGCAAAATGGTTTTTTCCAATTTAGGCGGTGCCGGATACTGCCTTGCTGACTATTTTGATAATTTTTTGTCCCTTAAGCGTGCGCGCTGGCTTTTAAGGGGGGATTCTATGCTAAAATCCCAAGCTGAATATAGCCACTTGATTTTATTGTCCGCTTTTTTTGTACAAGCTGATTGATTTGCTAGGTTCATACTAAATTTTAACTAAAGAGGCTTAATTTAATGAAACAATTGAAAAAAACCGCAATTTCTTTCGCTATGGCGGCAGCGATGGCATTGGCTTCATCGCCCATTTTCGCTGAAGCAAAAGGTGAGGCTGCGGTGACGTCCGCGGCAGAAGGCACTATTGCTAAAATTGAAGAAGCGGTTAGCTTGGTGGAAAAGGGCGCGGACAAAAAAGACATCGTTAAAACCATTAACGACGCACGTCAGCTCCAAAAAGAATTCCGTTACGAAATCACCGAGCGTCAACGTCAAAAAGCTAATGATAAATTGAGAATTGCGCGTGATAGCTTTGAAAACGGCGAATTACAGCCAGCTGAAGCGAAATTAAGGGAAGCTTTGGCGGGTTATAAAGAAATGAAAGAAATATACGACAAAAACCACAAGTAGGCTGTTATCTGACCAGACCCGTTTTATTGGGCCAATAAACGGGTCTGGCTTGTGGGATAAAAAATATACCCGAAAAGCCATTTTTAAAAGCTTTGCAAGGTTAAAAAATTTTAAAATATGATAAAATAATTTTGTCACATAATCGTAAATAATCATTATGCTGGCAAAATTTTTATGATAATAACAACTAGGGGACTAGTGAAATATGAAAAACTTGAAAAAAATCCTGCTTTCTTTAGTGATCGCATCTGCTATTGGTGGCGTTTCAACTATCGCTGTTGCTGAAACTGATCCAGGCAGAATCACATATGCTCCTGCCGAAGCAATTGATATGGTAGCGGCTAAAGTAAAAATCGCTATTGATGCCGTTTCTACTGGTTCAGATGGCGAAACAGTGGCGAAATTAATTAAGGATGCATTGGATGCCAGCAAAGAAATCAATGCTAACGACAAGGTTGATATGGCGCGCTCAAGAGCGAACAACAAATTGAAGGCTGCCCGTGCCCATGCTAAAGAAAATGCTTTACAAGAAGCAGAGCAAGAATTGAGAAACGCTTATAAAGGCTTCCAAGATCTGAAAGGAATGCTGTAAGCCGTATAAGGCCATACTGGAAGCTTTTGTAGGTTTCTTTGTAGGGTTTAAAATAAGAATATCCTGCCTTAAATGCTGTTTGCCTTGACTTGGCAAACAGCCTCCCCTCTCCAGAATAAGACCCTATCCGGTCATCTTATTAAAATTTAGAACAAGTACGGGCGCGTCAGGTTTTTTTCGTGGAAGATAAAATAGGGGGCATTCTATTTTAGTTGCGAATGTTCTGCCGTCGCCCGCGTCCTTCATTTCCTACGCCACGACCAAGCCTTGCATAGATGCCCCTTTAGAATACGCAGAGCCTTATATCCTAAAGGAGGTGTCCGATGGCCCTATGCTTTAATTGGGTGTTGATGCCGGTGTTTGTCTGGTTTCCGAGTTGATGCTGACTTCGGCATTTTTGATGAAAATTTGTTTCAGCTTATCAAATGCCCCTGACAAGGTTTTGTCCATAACCGTTTCATTACCAATTGACACAATCACCCTGGTCAATTCCGGCATTTTGTTTTTGGTTGAGGCGATATAAATGGGTTGCACGTACAGCACTGTGTTGCCCATAGGCAAGATCACCATGCGCCCCATTTCAACGACCGAACCAGATTGTCCCCATAATGTGAATTGGGCTGATATTTCAGGGACTTGTTGCGTGAGCGCTTCGATCTGCGCAGGGCCGTTCACTTGCACTTCCTTGCCGAATTTATACACCGTGATATTAGGCTGGTAATCCGTGCCACAGGTTTTGCTGTCCAGTGTGCCGGCGATACCTATCATGCTTAGGTTGCTTCGATTGACCGGGGTCATCGGGTCAATCAGCACAAATTCTTCACTGTCATTACAATTGCCAAAGTCCATAGTTTGGTAGTAAGGCATCACCGCTTTGTCACGCACATTGGCAAACTGCCAGGTTTCCGCCTGCTCATAGAACAATTCCGGGCTATTCTGATGGTATTTGGCATATATCTGCATCTGCACATAATACAAGTCGCGTGGATAGCGTAGATGTTGGCGTAATTCTGCCGGCATGTCCTCCAATTGTTTAAACAGGCTTGGGTAAGCGTTGCTGTAGGCTTGGATAATCGGGTCTTTATTGTCGGCAATATAAAAATCCACATCACCATCAAATGCATCAACCACCACTTTCACCGAATTGCGGATGTAATTGAAATGCTGCTTGCCTTCTTGGAAATCATCGTCCATGGGTTTGGAGACCGGATATTTATCGGACAAGGTGTAAGCATCCATCATCCAGTAAAACCGGTCATTGGTCATGACCAGATAAGGGTCTTTGTCCAAATGTAAAAATGGGGTTAACTTATTGACCCGTTCGTTGATATTACGGAAGATTTTCAGCTTGCTCTCCGTGGAAATGTTGGATGAAAAAAAGATTTTTTCATCCTTCAGATACAGCGCGAATAAGGCTTTTCGGAAGTACGACGGGATAGGTATGCCGCCCTTGCCATGGTAGGCTTCGGTCAAGCTTGGGTCGGTTCCGGCAATGCCGACCACGTCGAGATTGTTAGGCACGATGGCATAATCAAATTGCTCCTGGCCATAATAAATGTCAGGGTGCTTGACGTTGAAGCCAACTTCGGAGCTCATGTTCAAATCCCGTAAATACCAGACTTGCGGCTTGTCAGCATCTTGTGCCGCAGGTGTCACGACCGCCCCATAGCCGTGGGTGTAGCGCAAATGGATATTTTCCCAGTTTTGCGCTTCCAAAGGTAGTTTGGAAATATTGATTTCGCGTGCGGAAATATTGACTTGCCGGGTGTGGTCAAGCACAAAATAACGATCCTCATCAACCGACCGGAAGCGGTAGTAAGGCCGTATTTCCTGCAATTGCCGGTAGCTGTCGATAATAAATTCCCGGTCCCAAACCGGAATATTCTCGAAGCGTTTTTGTGTTCCCCAGGTTTCAATGTCTTTGGCGGCGTTCAAATTAATCGACACATCCATTTGTTTGATATTGCGCAACTTATAGGCATCCAACGTGGCGTTGATATTGTGTTGGATAAACGGTTTTTCAGCTTTGACCGGATTAGGGTTGACGATATAGCGTTGGATGATTTGCGGGATGAACTCGATGTTGGGTAGCGCCAAAGCGAACAAAAAAGCCGATAGGGATAAGATAAACGGGGTTTTAATGCGGTGTTTTGGGGAAAAAATATATAAGCTGGCGGAGAGGGCGGTAGCTAAAAACGTGCCGACGGCCAACCATATCAACGGCAGCTGATAGCGCAGTTCGACAAATCCAGGGCCATAAAAAACGGGTTCATGGCTATCGTTGTAAAGCAGGGCAAACCGTTGCAGCATAAAGCCCCAAACCACAAATGCGACGACGAAGCCAATCAACAGCGTCAAATGGATTTTCGCACCTAGGGGGTATTCTTTGCGCTGATTAGGGATGAGCGTGTGTTCCAGCCAATATAAGGCCGTCACCATGCCAAATATCAAGATAGCGGTAGTCAGCAGTTCTTGTTGGATGAGTTGGTAGGTAGGGTAAAACAGCATGTAAAAACTGACATCCTTGCCGTAAACCGTTTCGCTTACCCCGGAGTCGGCGCCGAAAAAATACAGCAACGATGTTTCCCATTGCGTATAAAAAGGGATGGCGATAAAAATGGCCAATATCAATGAAATTGGCGTGTAAACCTTTGCCGAACCGCTCATGAAGGTATTGGCAAAACTTTGGAATTTCCGGCGTTTGGCCGCGTCGTGACGCACTTCATCGGGAGGGTTTAGGCCTAAAAAGCCAGAGGCAATCCAAAAATGCAGAAAGAAAATGGTAAAAAAAGCTAGGGTGACTGCGCCTGACAGGAAAAACCTGTATAACAGTTTTAGCCAGAAATAGGCTTCCAGTTTTAAGGACTGAAACCACCATAGATCGACAAACAGATCAAGAAATATGAAATGGAACGCAATATATAAAACGCCAACGATGACTAGCGTGGCTCCAACCAACGCGGGTAAAGACTTCAATTTCCCCATACCGTCCTCTTAAAAGTTTGTTAACCGATCCTGTATTAGCTTTTATCGACAGAAGCTAATAGAAAAATAATTCCGGTATTCTAACACCCAAAAATGCCTTCGTAATGTATAGACTTTATGGCTTGTTACCAAAGCTGCATAAACTATGGGTTACCGGCGTATTGATGCTACACTTGCCGGCTTTTAGCTTTTTGTATAGATGCCCGCTTGAATTTGCCGCCACTTAGCCTTTATATCCACATCCCCTGGTGCATAAAAAAATGCCCCTATTGCGATTTTAATTCCCATGCGGTTAAGGGGGATACGCCTGAACGGGCGTATATCGAGGCGTTGCTACAGGATTTGGCTCGGGATTTGGCCACGTATGCCATCAGCCGCCCGGTCAACAGCATTTTTATCGGCGGAGGTACGCCCAGCCTTTTTTCGCCAGAGTCATTTGGCCGTCTTTTGGACGGTATTGCATGCCAAGTGCCTTTGGCAGATGCTGTGGAAATTACGCTGGAAGCTAATCCGGGCACGTTTGAAAGCCATAAATTTGCCGAATTTAGAAGTCTGGGCATTAACCGTTTATCAATAGGCGTACAAAGTTTCCAAGATGGGTTATTGGCAAAATTGGGGCGTGTGCATTCGTCCAAAGAAGCTATCCGGGCTGTAGAAATCGCCCATCGGGCAGGGTTTGACAATATCAATTTGGATTTGATGTTTGGTTTGCCGGGCGCCAGTGCTTCTTGTAGCCAGGAAGATTTGCAAGTGGCCATAGATTTAGAGCCCGAGCATATTTCTTTTTACCAGTTGACATTGGAGCCTAATACTTATTTCCATAAATTCCCGCCAGTGTTGCCGGATGATGAGGCGGTTTTTTTGATACAAAAAGCAGGGCAAAAATTATTGGCGGGCTGCGGTTATCAGCAATATGAAATTTCCGCTTACAGCCAAACCGGCCATGAATGCCGCCATAACCTTAATTATTGGCAATTTGGCGATTACTTAGGTATCGGGGCAGGGGCCCACGGGAAGATCACCGGGGCATTGCCGGGGCAGATCATGCGTACGCATAAGCCTAAAAGCCCGGAGCAATATTTACAAGATAGCTATGCCAATGGTGGTGCTGACGCCGTTACCCTTGGTGATCTGCCATTGGAGTTCGTCATGAACCACCTGCGTTTGCGGAAAGGTTTCTCCGTCGCCCATTATCAGGCAATGACCGGGCTCGACCCTAGCACTTTGGAGCCGGCATTGTCTGGTTGCATGGCGCAAGGGTTGATAGATTATGGGCATGGACGATATTTTTGTTCGCCAAAAGGCTGGGATTTCCTCAACACCGTTTTGCAAAATTTTGTCGCATAGCGATATGGCATGATAGGAAACACACTTCCGCTACCCAGTGGCCGTCAGGATAAAAGTGTGTGAAACTGACAAAAATGGTCACTACCTAGTAAAATAAGTCACTTAAACCTAAGTCTATCGGGTCTAGCGCTATTTTGCCTTGTGAAGAAAGCGTGTAAAGAGGCCTGCAAGTTTCAGTTTGGCCGATATGAGCCCTTTTGCGTGGCGTTTAAAGTTTAGGGTGGGGTAGCATGCGGATGTTGTTGTTATGATGGCGGGAAATTTTTTGGCACCGGTTTATGGAAATAATATTGTTGCATAAATGGGGTTTGTTATAGGATTGCGGTTGGCTTTTTGCATAAGGGGCGTGCCATAAGTCTAATTTTTGGTACATAACTTGCTGGAGACATAAATTTGATTGTTGGCAAATCAAATTTATTGCTACACAAATAACTGGCTATTTTAAAATAGCCATCAATTGTTAATGTGGTGAGGGCGTGAAGCCGTCGCATTATTTTGTGATACTATATGTTTGATTATCAAAAAGAATTTATTTCCTATGCGCTAGAGTGTGGGGTATTAAAATTCGGTGAGTTTCTCCTAAAGTCCGGGCGCACAAGCCCTTATTTTTTCAATACAGGCCTGTTTAATACGGGCGCCAAACTAGCAAGGCTCGGGGAATTTTACGCGCAAGCATTACGGCAATCCGGCATCCAGTTTGATATCCTCTATGGCCCGGCTTATAAAGGCATCCCACTGGCTTGCGCTACGGCGATGGCCTTTTCGCAATTGACTTCTGGGGACGTCCCTTTTGCTTTTAACCGTAAAGAGGGCAAGGATCATGGGGAAGGTGGCGTCATGGTGGGGGCGCCCTTACAAGGCCGTGTTGTGATTGTTGATGACGTGATTACCGCCGGGACATCGGTCAGGGAATCCGTTGACATCATAAAAAACGCCAATGCAACCCCCGCCGGGGTGCTAATCGCTTTAGATAGGCAGGAACAAGGGCAAAACCAGATTTCTGCTATTCAGGAAGTAAGTGATGTATTTGGTTTACCGGTTTTTGCTATTATAACATTAGCGGATATTGTTGATTATTTAACACCTGATGCAAGTGAACAAGTCAATGCGATTAAGGCTTATCAAAGTCTCTATGGGCTTGATATAGGCAGTAATCCGCAGATTCAAAAATAAAAGTTTATGATCCTGACCGTTGTTGATATATGTACTACAATTGTGCGATAAACTTGAAATCTGAATCCATTTATTAATCTCGTGTTTTTTACAAAAGGCTTGCCATGAGGAACTTGGAATTTAAAGAAAAAATGCACGAATATTCGATATGGCGTGCAAACTTGGTGCAAGCGATAGAAATGTACCAGCAGTGGCTAACCCGCTATGGGATGGACGATGCCCATCGTACCAATACTCTTTTAAATATCCTGTCAAGTTTAAAAAATGACCGTATTACCTTGGCGTTTGTTGCCGAGTTTTCACGCGGTAAAACTGAGCTGATTAACGCCATGTTTTTTGCCGAGTCCGGCGTTAGGTTATTGCCGTCTTCGCCAGGCCGTACCACCATGTCGCCCACCGAAATTTTTTATGATGCGGAGGGAGGCAGTTACATCCGCTTGCTGAATATCGAGAGCCGCCTTGAAGACATGTCCTTGGCAGAATTTAAGAACATACCTGAGAGATGGACGCAATTGGAGCTTAATTGCGACTCCCCGACACAAATGCAGAATGCATTCAAAGAGCTGATCGCCACCAAAAAAGTTGACCGTGAATTGGCGGATAGGTTGGGCTTGTGGAATGAGCGTGAAGCGGCAACCCAAGGCGTCATGAATCCGGATACTGTGGAAATACCCTGCTGGCGGCATGCGCTGATCAGTTTTCCCCATCCCTTATTGAAGGAAGGGTTGTCGATCATCGACACACCTGGCTTAAATGCTTTGGGAACTGAGCCGGAACTGACGCTCAACATGTTGCCGAGCGCCCAAGCCATCATCTTTTTGTTGGCGGCTGACACCGGGGTGACCAAAAGCGATTTGGAAATATGGATGAACCACATCAACCGTGCCCGGAGTGCAAAAAAGCAAGGGTTGGCTGTGGTCATGAATAAGATTGACGCAATGTGGGACGATTTGGGCGGAAGTAATGATTACGACCGGTCAATTAAGTCGCAGATTAAAGCTTCGGCCACCATTTTAAAAATAGACGAGGAATCCATATTCCCCGTTTCCGCGAAACAAGCCTTGCTTGCTAAAATTAAAAGCGATAAGGAACTGCTTGCAAAGAGCCGTATCTCCGCATTAGAAAATTATCTTTCTAATGATATTTTAAGGGACAAGCGCAATATCATGGCTTCTATCGTGATGCGTGATATTGGCAGCCTCATAAATGAATCGGTTAATACGGCAAATACCGCATTGGCCCATGCAAGCGAGCAATTGGAAGAATTCAGAAAAGTCGATTTTCATAATCAGGATATGACCGGCAAGCTGATGGCCGAAACCCGTGACCGGCAAAGCTTGTATATGGCGAACGTCGAAAACTTCCAATCTAGCCGAAGGGTGTTTATTGTCCAGGCAAAAATGTTAATTAATTCCCTTGCGGAAGAAAGGATTAATGAGGTCATTTATGCCGCCAAGCATGATATAAGCAAAAGCCTGACGACGATTGGCATGAAGCAAAATATACGTAAACTGTTTGATGATTTGCGTGATTTGCTTCAAGATTCGGTGGATATTACCAATGAAACACGCCGTTTGGTGAAGGCCATACACAAGAAATTTAAAGATGAATATGGTTTCAAAGAAATCGAACCGATATTATTTGATATAAAAAAATATCAAATAGAACTCGAAGAGGTTTTTGAAGAAGGGGAAGCTTTCCGTACCAGTGCTAAAGTGACTATGACCGAGCAAGGCATTGTAGTTGATAAGCTGTACAGCACGTTAGTGGCTAAAGCCAAGGCTATCCTCGGCCGCGCCCATGATGACGCCATTTCTTGGAGTAATGGCGCGTTATCGCCCTTAGCACGGCAGATTAAAGACCACAAAAAGCAAATTGAAGGCCGGTTGCAGATGCTAAGGAAAATCAACGAATCTAAAGGCACTGTCGCTGAAAATATAGCCCATCTTGAAGCGGAGCTGGTGCCGTTAAAACGGCAACGTGAGGAGCTGGCAATCATGATAAAATCCATGCAGTTGGAAGGCCAGCTCGCAGAAAGCGGCTAGTTACGGTTTAAAGCCATCATAAGGCGGGAACCGCTTTAAACCGCGCTTATGATGCCTTAAAAATCAGGTCCCATACCCCATGCCCTAAGCGCAATCCGCGCTGTTCAAACTTAGTTAAAGGCCTGTAGTCAGGCCGCCCGCAATAACCCCCGGTTCTGCTGCAATTGTCCATCCCCGCTTCTGCGCCGAGGATATCCAACATCCATTCGGCGTAATGATGCCAGTCAGTGGCGGCGTGAAAATATCCTCCGGCCACGAGTTTCCTAGTCAATAGCCTCGCAAACCCTGTATTGACGATCCGGCGCTTATGGTGCTTTTTCTTCGGCCAAGGGTCAGGAAAAAACAAATGCAGGCCGGCAAGGGCGTGGTCCGGGATTTTTTTCTCGAGAATTTCAATGGCGTCATGGCAATAGATCCTGACATTGCTGATGCCGCCTTGTTCCAGCAACATCAGCAAATGGCCGACGCCTGGACGGTGCACTTCAATGCCGAGGTAATCCTGTCCGGGATTCGCCGCCGCCATTTTTGCCAAGCTTTCGCCATTGCCGAAACCGATTTCCATGATCAGCGGCGCAGTACGCCCGAACACTTCTCTAAAGTTATAATCAAGTTCAGGGTTTAGGCAGTATTTGTCCCAATGGGTATCCAAAGCCAATTGTTGGCCCGGAGTCAAACGGCCTTGCCGACGGATAAAACTTTGGATTTTTTTAAAAGGAATTTCAGGATTAAGCATAAATTGAAGAAGGTACGGCTAAACCACGGAGGGTTTGATGTCCACGAAAAACACGAAAATATTCATAGCGTGCTTTGCTGTTTTTCGTGGCTTTCGTGGCTTTCGTGTATAAAGCTTTTAAGCAACGGCTAAATAATCAAGCCATCAATCGGAGAAGACGCTGAGGCGAACCGGCGTCTGGGCATACGGCCTGCCAAAAAGGCCTCACGGCCGGCTTCTATGCCTTTGCGCATCGCTGAAGCCATCAGGATAGGGTTTTTGGCATCGGCAATCGCGGTGTTCATCAACACGCCATCACAACCCAGTTCCATCGCAATGGCGGCGTCGGAAGCGGTGCCGACCCCGGCGTCAACCAAGATTGGCACGGTGGCGTTTTCGACGATAGTCAATATGTTATACGGGTTGCGCACACCCAAACCAGAACCTATCGGCGCAGCCAACGGCATGACTGCGACACAGCCTATCGCTTCCAGACGCTTTGCCGCTACCGGGTCATCGTTGGTGTAGACCATGACATCAAAACCGTCTTTCACCAATAATTCCGCGGCGATATAGGTTTCGGCAACATCCGGGAACAAGGTTTTCTGGTCTGCCAACACTTCCAGCTTGACCAATTTATGTCCGCCCAATAATTCCCGCGCCAAACGGCAGGTCCGAACCGCATCATCGGCGGTGAAGCAACCCGCCGTGTTCGGCAGGATAGTGTATTTGTCCGGTGAAATCACATCCAGCAAATTCGGCTCGCCCGGATTTTGCCCGATATTCGTGCGGCGTATGGCGACGGTGACGATTTGCGCCCCGCTCGCTTCAATCGCCAGACGGGTTTCTTCCAAATCTTTGTACTTGCCGGTGCCGACCAAAAGGCGCGATTGGTAGGCTTTGCCCGCCAAAATAAACGAATCGTCCTGGCCACCGCCTATGGCGTGGACGATTTCCAAACGGTCATCGGCCTGCAAGGTTTGGCTGGCGTATTGGTTGAACGGTAAGATTTCCTTGTTCAATTCCACGGCAATTTTTTTGCCCGTCAAGCCCAAATCGGTAACCAAATCGGCGACACTGGCGTTGTCAGCACAGTCACGGCTATCGCCGTTCACAAAAATTTTCATATTTTCAAACTCCCGTCAGGGTTGGCGACACGGCGTTTCCGTACCGCTTCCGCCAATTCATGCAACAACGGCACAGTATCTTCCCAGCCCAAACAGCCATCGGTGATGCTTTGCCCATAGACCAATTCTTGGCCTTCAACTTGTTTTTGGCTACCCGCCTTCAAATGGCTTTCAACCATCACGCCCATGATGCGGTGGTCGCCATGCGCAATCTGCGCACTGACATCTTCACCGACAATCAGCTGCCGTTGGCATTGTTTTAGGCTATTGGCGTGGCTGAAATCTATCATGATATTCGGGCGGAGATTAGCCTTGCGCAAGCCTTCGGCGACTTGTTCGACGCTGACCGCATCGTAATTCGGCCGGTCATTGCCGCCGCGCAAAATGATATGCACGTCTTCATTGCCGGTGGTGGAAAAAATCGCCGAATGGCCAGTTTTGGTCAAGGACAAAAAGTGATGGGGGCTCATCGCCGCACCTATCGCGTCAATGGCGATTTTGATCGTGCCGTCGGTGGAGTTTTTAAAACCGATAGGGCAGGACACGCCGGAGGCCAATTCACGGTGGCCTTGGCTTTCGGTGGTGCGTGCGCCGATGGCGCCCCAGGCGATCAGGTCGGAGATATATTGCGGGCTAATCAAGTCCAAATATTCGGTCGCCGCCGGCATGCCCATGCTGGTGACGTCGACCAACAACTGCCGGGCAATGCGCAAGCCTTTGTTGATGTTGAAGCTGGAATCCAAGTCAGGGTCGTTGATCAAACCTTTCCAACCGACAGTGGTTCGGGGTTTTTCAAAATAAACGCGCATGACGATGAGCAGGTCGTCTTTCAGCTCATCTTTAACGGCTTTCAGGCGTTGCGCGTATTCTTTGGCGGCAACCGGATCATGGATGGAACAAGGGCCTATCACCACCAACACACGGTCATCCGCCCCCGTCAGAATATTATGGATTTCCTTGCGGGCGGCCAGGGTGGTTTCTGCGGCCGCGTCGGTAATCGGCAATTCCTCGTGAACCAGAATCGGTGCAATCACTTCTTTAATTTCACAAATTCTCAAATCATCAGTGTTATATTTTGTTTGCATGAGTGCTACCAAGCTGCTGCTTTATTACAGGATGTGTTTCAAATCCTGGTATTTTAACTGTTTTCGGCTTCTTTGGGGTTAGTTTTTGCTTAGTGATTGATCTTAAAATACAAGAAATGTCCACGAAAAGTACGGAAGGCACAAAAAATTGCTTCTGAACCGGGTTATGGCAAGCCTGTCTGCCAAGCTTGAGCATCTGTCCAATTCTGCCACGACAGCAGGCTAAATTATCGGAAAAAAACCGTTGTATGAGGTTTTTCGTTTTTTGTGGACGGCTCCAGGCTTTTCAGTTTTCTTGTATCCCAGCGTGTGTGCACATCTGAAAAACGTGCTTATTTCAGCACCCGAACCAGCTTCATAAAGCGATAACTGAAACTAACCTGCGGATCGTCGGCAATTTCTTCCCTGGCCACTTCCCGCCATTCGGAGACATTAATTTCTGGAAAAAACGTGTCACCCGCAAATTCCTGTTGGATTTCGGTCAGGTACAGCTCGTTGGCCAGCGGCAGCACCGCTTCGTATAAAGTCGCCCCGCCGATGACAAACACTTGTGCTGACAACCGGCAAGCATGGTTTAGCGCCGCGTCTAGCGACGTAAACACCAAGCAACCGTCCTGGTGATAATTGGGGTTGCGGCTGATGATGATGTTTGTCCGTCCAGGCAAGGGTTTGCCGATGGCCTCAAAGGTTTTCCTTCCCATAATGAGCGGGAAGCCCATCGTGATGTGTTTGAATTTTCTTAAATCGGCCGACAAATGCCAGGGCATTTTGTTGTCCAGGCCGATCACGCGGTTGCTGGACATCGCGACTATCAATGATATTTTCATGTTCTTAAAAAGGTGGCTTTGTTATGCTTAATGAACGGATAACCCGACATCATACACTATGAAAAATAAAAAAATTTTGCTGGTATTTACTGGTGGCACGATAGGTTCATCGGTCACGGCGGGGACGATCAACACGTCCAGCATTGCGCCATACACCCTATTGCAGCAATTCCAACAACATGATCCTAATGCGGGGAATGTGAATTTTACACCCATCGCGCCGCTCAATTTGTTAAGCGAGAATTTGGTCCCGACCGATTGGACGGCTTTGATAGCGGCCATTGAAGCCCCAAATCCAGGGCGGTTCGATGGCATTGTCATCACCCACGGCACTGACACCTTGGCGTTCACCGCCGCCGCCTTGGGCTGTTATTTCCATGCCTTGGAAACGCCTATTTTGTTGGTGTCCAGCGATTACCCGCTCGCCGACCCCCGTGCCAATGGCCTTGCCAACTTTATGTGTGCAGTGGATTTTATCGCGCAACAGCCGCAACCCGGCGTGTTTGTGCCTTACCGCAACCCAGGCCAAGCCATGCACATCCATCAAGGCCACCATCTCGCGTCTTCCTTGCAACTCAGTGGCGACTTTATTAGCGTGCAGCACAAGAGCTATATGCAGCATGATGGGGCGTTCAGGATCCTGCATCCGCGTAAACCCAGGCAGCAGGCCCATTACCGTTTGACCGCCCGTTTTTCTGAGCGGGTCATGTTGTTGCGCCCATACCCAGGCCTAGATTACCGCAATATCAACTTAGACCATGCCGATGCCGTGCTGCACGACTTATACCATTCCGGTACGGCTTGCGTCTCGCCCAGCACTGGCAAACACCACGCCTTGCCCGACTTTATCGCCCAATGCCGGATGCGCAATATTGCCGTCTACTTGGCCCCTGCCTTGCATTCGCCGGATGCTTACCAAAGCACACGGCAGCTGATCGAACAGGGCGTGCATGTGTTGTGGGATTTGTCCATCGAAACGGCCTACGCCAAACTTTCGCTGGCTTATGGCAATTTTACGCAACAAGAGGAAATCGTCGGGTTTATGGCGGCGGATATTGCGGGCGAGCATATTTAATACAAATCCACCGGGTCTACATCCAAAGACCAGCGCACTTTTTGTTTGCCCTTCATGGCTTCCATTTGCGGCACCAGTTTATCCAACAAGCGGTGCAAGGCCTGCCGGTTCCGGCTTTGCAAGAGCAATTGGTAACGGTACAACCCCGCGCGTTTTGCCATCGGTGCGGCGACCGGCCCCAGCACCTCCACTTTGGTTTGGGCGTGTTCCTGCAACAAGGCCACGACCGCATTCAGAAAAGCCAACGGCGCGTCTTCAGAGACCGCTTGCACCCGCATCAGGACTTGATGGCTATAAGGCGGCAAGCCCGCTTCTTGCCGTTCCGCCAACGCGGTTTGGGCAAAGCTGTGGTAACCGGAATGGATCAATGCCAATAACAAGGGATGGTCGGGTCGGCGGGTCTGCATCACCACCTTGCCGGGTTTTTCCGCCCGTCCGGCGCGGCCTGAGACTTGCACCAACAATTGCGCGAGCTTTTCCGGTGCATGGAAATCAATGCTGAACAAACCGCTATCGACATCTAAAAGCGCTACCAGCGTGACGTTGGCAAAATGGTGGCCTTTCGCCAGCATTTGGGTGCCTAGGATGATGTCCACTTTTCCCGCGTTGATTTGCTCCAGATAATTTTCCAAAGCGCCTTTGCGCTGCGTGGTGTCGCGGTCTAGGCGGACGATGGTTTTGTCGGGGAAAATCGCGGCCAACACTTGCCCGACCCGCTCCGTGCCTAAGCCCAATGGGGTCAATTCACCTGTTTTACAGGCCGGACAGAGCTTGGGCAATGCCTGTTCCGAACCGCAATGGTGGCAGCGCAGGCGTTGTTCATGCCTATGGATGACCAAGTTCGCATCGCAGCGGCGGCAACGCGCCACCCACGCGCAACTGTGGCAAATCAAGGTTGGCGCAAAGCCGCGCCGGTTTAAAAACAACAGGACTTGCTCGTGTTTTGCCAACGTCCCGCGTATCGCCGCCAACAAGGGTTCAGATAAACCTTCTTGTAGCCGTTGGTTCCTGATGTCCAACAATTGCAGGCTAGGCTGCACCGCCACGCCCGCCCGTTTTAGCAAACGCAGATGTTGGTAACGCCCGTTTTCGGTGTTGTATAGGCTTTCCAATGCAGGGGTCGCCGAGCCCAGCACCACCGGAACGCCCAGTTGTTTGCCGCGCACCACGGCGACATCCCGCGCCGAAAAACGCAGCCCTTCCTGCTGCTTGAAAGAGGTGTCGTGTTCTTCATCCAGGATAACCAGCCCCAAGTTTTTGAACGGCGTGAACAAGGCCGAGCGCGTCCCCAGCAAAATCGAGCACTCGCCTTGCCGTATCTGTAGCCATGCCATTTGGCGTTGGGGGTCGGTCAATTTGGAATGCGACACGGCGATACTGACGTTAAAGCGTTGCCGGAACCGCGCTTCCAATTGCGGCGTGAGGGTGATTTCCGGCACCAGCACCAATACCTGCAAGCCGCACGACAAGGCGATGGCGATCAACTGCATGTACACTTCAGTTTTGCCGCTGCCGGTCACGCCATCCAGCAGGAACACGCGGAACTTGCCAAAACTGTCAGTGACCGCGGCAATCGCCGCTTGCTGGTCGGCGTTGCAGGATAAGCCCGTGTTGTGGGCAGGCGCCTGCACCACCATATCCGGCGCGTCGGCTAGCATCAATAAACCTTTGCCGATTAACGCTTTAGCGGCTGTGCGCCAGTTGTTTTGCAGGGAGGCCAACTGAGTTTCCGGCAAGGCGCTGGTGTGCGCCTGGAATTGTTCCAGCAGGTTTTTTTGTTGCGGGGCGCGTTTTAATGAACTGGCATCGAAGTTTTTGCCCATGTCGGTCAGCGCGAGATAACGGGTTTGCGGCAAGGCCGCAGTGTTGCCTTGCCGCAAACCCGCAGGCAAAGCGGTGCTGATGACTTGACCCAAGGGATGATGGTAATAATGGCCCACCCATTGCAACAACTCCAAATCTTGCTTTGTTAACAAAGCCTCCCTGTCAATAACCCGTAAAATCGGCTTTAATTTTTCCGCCGCCACCGGGCTGGTCGTGGATATTTCCATCAGCACCGCGATTTTGTGGCCTTTGCCAAACGGCACTTCTAAGCGCACACCAGGGCAGATCGGTTCGTCATCAATCGCCAGGTAGTCGAACAGGCTAAATACGGGCAAAGGTAAAGCCACACGGAAAATCCGTGCCGTAGCGGAGGGGGAAGTGGGCATTGGCTAAAAACTAAGGGTGGGGGTAGGGCATTATAGCCATACCGGGGGTGGGCTTGGAAATTGTTCGCGGGGGGAGCAGGGCTTGAGCAGGCCGGGGTTTTGCAACCCCGTCCTAAATGTTTTAAAGCTTGTAAACTGGGATGACGAAGGGAATCCCAGCGTATAAAGCCGCTATTGCGCTATCGCTTCATCCCAACCTACAACGCTAATTATTATCAAAACAAATTCGCCACATACAAGGCGGCGCCAGGGCGTTTTGTCGTCCGCATGGCGAAAGCCAAGCGGTTGCCATTGACCGAGCCAGGCCCCAGTTCGTTGTACACTTCCAGCACTGAAGACCCATCGCCCAGCTTATCGCCAATGCCGACAATACGTTGGATTTTATTGTCCTTAAACATAAAAATCCCCATTCTGCCATTGGCCGTCAGCCCATCACAGTTAGTCGTATTGGCAAAGAAGAACACCCGGCCTGCGTCGGCGACAAAATTGCCAATCACATTGACAGGGCATTGCCTCATCCCCGGTAACTTTTGTAAGTTGCTAAAAATCCTACGAATAGGTGCGCCCCCCACTTTGGAAAAAAGCCCGTAATAATCCGCGCCGCTGGTGGCATAAAATACCGAGGTGTTGCCATCGAATAAAAAATAACTGAAAGCCGACCCGGCCGTTTCTGGGCTGGGGTCACCGGGCAAATTATTGGAACGCACCACAAGATGCTGCTTACCGGCATATAAAGCTTGGGGGCCAAAAACGTTGCTGCCAGCATAACCAAACAGGGTGGCGCCATTTTTAGGATAAACGCCTAAAGTCGGGCCGTAAAAAGCGCGTGGATTGGGGGAAATGGCAATATCAGGATCATTGTTGTCGCGGATTTTGGTCAGGCCTGCGCCGTCATATCTTGCCTGATAAACCCCCGAAGGGTCGGAGTTGCCAAGTGTCGCCGCCGAAAAAAACACCCTGTTGCCATTAAAGGCATAAGCGTTGTGGCAACCTTGTTGGCTAAAACCAGAAAATTGCCCAAATTTGGTGAAACCATCGCTAGGGTTGGTGGTTTTATAGTTTGCAACACGCTTGATCAGCCCGTCCTGCAAGCGGATTGAATACAGCCCGCCAACAGCCCGCAAAGCGGGGTCGGGATTGGAGTCAGTGGCAAAAAACACCGCCCTGCCTTTGCCTAACACGGGAGAGGTCGTATAGTCCCCGCCGTTACTAAACCCAAAGGTGCTAAACGTACCGACGCCTCCGGGCACGGCTTGGCTTTGGCCCACTAACTTACGCAAGCCTGCGCCATTGGCCTTGATGGTCCAGATCGAGTCATAACCTGCCCGAGAAATAAGGCTAAGCGAGCGGAACACCACATCATCCCCTTCGATGACCGGACAACCGATCTCAAAAAAAGTGGCGTTACCAGAGTTAGTCTTATCAGGACGCTCTTGGCCTTGGTAGACTAATTCTTGAAAAACGGCCGCCGCCTGGGCTGCCGATATGAAACACATACTGGATAAGCCCAGCAACCAGGCTGCAATATGCACCAAAAACAGCGGTTTTGTTTTCTTGATACCCATAATACACTCCCATTTGCTGCGCTTAATTGAAGTGGGCAATCGGTACACAGCACAACCAAGGGCCCAACAGGAAATCGGTTTTAAGCTTACTGGCCATTTAAAAAATAACCGGTTGTTTAGGCTTGTCCCATGCCGCCACGATAATGCCCCAATAGGCTGCGCATGGGTTTTGAAGGCGTTCACACTGCGGGCATGTCCGTTGTCAGCACCGATTGCCGCATCCTAAATTCGTTCATGTCCTTATTGTCTACACGGTCATAAATTTCTTCCACAGCCAGCGTCAGGCCAATCGGGGCAAAAGTTACGGCATCGCCCAGATAGAAATATTCCGGTTGCCAATGTTGGCTGCGGCGCAGCACTTGCACGGAGACAAAATCCTGTTCAACCAGCACATATTCCTGCACGGACGGCAGGTTGATGTAACGTATCAGCTTGGTGGTGGTGTCGGTTTTGCGGGTGGATGGCGAGAGCACTTCCACGATGATGACGGGCGAGTTGGCAAAATAATCGTCACCGGATAGTTTGCCGCAATCCACCAGCACATCGGGATACACATAGTCTTTTCCTAAACGGACTTTCATATCGGCAACAAAAGTGGCGCATGGAGTGCCTTCCAGATGATTGCCAAATTTACGCATGATGTTAGCGGCAATACAATTGTGGTTATATCCCGCCCCAGCCATTGCGTATGCTTGCCCTCCAATATATTCATGCCTGATGTCGGAAACTTGTTCGCTCGCCAAGTATTCTTCTTCGCTTATAAAATAAGCTTGTAATGGTTTTACGGAAGACATAAAAAACTCCTCAATAATCAGATGCCACGCTTATTTAAGCTATTCCAACACGCAAAGACCTTTCCTAAGCCGGGTCTTTATTGGTATTCCACAATTGCAATAAGCTCAACGTCGCCAAAAGCAAAAACGCCAGCAAAGTCCAGGCCGGCATACTGAAACCCAAAAACTGCCAATTCACTTCTGCGCAATCCCCGGAACCATTCAGCATCAGTTTGATGGTTGCGGACAATGGGAAATTCTGGAACACATATCCCAAGCCCGGCCCGCATTCCGGCACCTTATCCGGTGGCAAATGCTGTATCCAAACATGCCGTGCCGACACCGCCCCGCCACATAACGCAAGCACAGCACCGGCTATCGAATAAATTTTGATGCCGCGTGCTTGCGGATTGTGGATGGCCGCCGCCAAAAAGCACAAGCCCGTCAACAAAATGCCGATGCGTTGGGAAATGCACAAGGGGCAGGGCTCCAACCCGTCAACGAACTGGAAATACGCGCCCATGCCCAGCAAAAACACACAACCCAAAAATCCCCAAAAAAACCAGATCCGGGGGGTAAACCTTAATAATTCCAACATATCACATCACCTTACGATTCAAGATTAAAGCAGGGTTAACAAATGCAAATAGTGTAACATCGACGCGAAAACGGGACATCGCCGGATTTGGCTGTCCGGCCCGGTTTTGGCATTACAATAATGGGCATCCCACAAGCCAGACTCTGAACATTTTAAATGAAACAAATTCCCTTATTCCCTCCTTTGTTAGGCCAATTGGACTGCCATGAATTATTGGCTTCATTATTGGTTTTGTTTGCCGATAGCGCGGTTTATTGTGTTGACCAGCGGCAAAACATCCTCTATTGGAGCCCGGCAATGGAGCGCCTGACGGGGTTGCCCGCCCAAGAGGTTGTCACTAAGCCGTGTCTGCCTGATTATGCCATTGATGTCGGTCACTTTGATGAGGGCAACCAGATGGTCAATCTGGTGTGCCCAAATGGCGATAATGTCTGCATGAAAAAATCCGTGCAAAGCTTACGCGACCCGGACGGCAACATTGTTGGCGGCATTGGCCTGTTGACGGCTTGCGGCCCGATTGGCAGCCAGGACACGTTGAAAACAATCAAGAAAAATTCCAACCAGAACTTTTATGGCATCATCAGCCGCTCCCCGGCCATGCAGGCGGTGTTCCAGATCATCGAAAATGCCGCCGAAACCACGGCCACCGTGTTGGTGAGGGGCGAAAGCGGTTCGGGCAAGGAATTGGTGGCGCGGGCCATCCATCAGCTCAGTACACGCCGTAACGCGCCGTTCCTGGCGATCAACTGCGCGGCGTTATCGAGTAGTTTGCTCGAAAGCGAGTTGTTCGGGCATGTGCGCGGGGCGTTTACCGGGGCGGTTAAAGACCATCAAGGGCTGTTCCAACGCGCCCACGGCGGCACTTTGTTTTTGGACGAAGTCGCCGAATTGCCGCTGGATTTGCAGGCGAAACTGTTGCGGGTGATCCAGGAGCGCAATTTCATCCCCGTCGGCGGTGACCGTTCGGTGAGCGTTGATGTGCGCCTGGTCGCCGCTTCGCACCGCTCTTTGCGTGAGCAGGTCAAAAAAGGCGAATTCCGCGAAGATTTGATGTACCGCCTGCGCGTCGTGCCCATTTTCCTGCCCGCCCTGCGCGAACGCCGCGAGGACATCAGCTTGTTATTGTGGCATTTCATCCAGCTGCATAACGGCGAAAACTTGCGCAAGATCGACAAAATCGATCCGCTGGCGATGCGCCTGTTGCTGGATTACCCATGGCCCGGCAATGTGCGGGAACTGCATAATGTCATTGAATACGCGTTTGCGGTCGGGCGTGGGACAACGCTGAAAATGTCGGAATTGCCGCCGGAATTTCGTGAACCTGCCGTCAGTGTGGAAGCCCCTGCCGCCACCAAACTGCGCTTATCGGGCGAAGATGAAGCCACGGCCATCCGGCTAGCCTTGCAGCAAAGCAACGGCTCAGTTGGCCATGCGGGGGATTTGTTGGGGATGAGCCGGGCGACACTGTGGCGCAAACGTAAGCGGTATGGTTTGTAGGATGGGCTGACGACAGGATGCCCATCAACATTCACCAGAAACGATGGGCATCCCTTCGTTCAGCCCATCCTACCAAGGTATAACAATCAAATTAGTCATCCACCCCATAAGCTTTTAAAATAGCCCCACCAAAGATTTACTTTCTGAGAATTACTGGACATGCCTTTACCCATTCAAGATTACGCTTTACTCGACGATGACGAATGCGATGCGCGGATTAGCGCCGCGAAAGCCAAGCTGGGCTCCCGTTGTGTGATACTGGGCCACCATTACCAACGTGATGAAGTTTTCAAACACGCCGATTTTTCCGGCGATTCGCTGAAATTGTCGCGGGACGCCGCCAACTCGGAAGCGGAATACATCGTCTTCTGCGGTGTGCATTTCATGGCCGAAGTGGCGGATATTTTGTCGCGCCCTGAGCAAATCGCGATTTTGCCGGATTTGGCGGCGGGCTGTTCGATGGCGGACATGGCGAACCTGATGAAGGTGCAAAAATGCTGGGAAGAACTGGCGCAAGTGTTGGATGTGGAAAGCCAAATCACGCCCGTCACTTACATCAATTCCGCCGCCGATTTGAAAGCCTTTTGCGGCCAGCATGACGGCATTGTCTGCACCTCATCAAATGCCCAAAAAATCCTCACTTGGAGCTTTGCGCAAAAACCGAAAGTGCTGTTTTTCCCTGACCAGCATTTGGGCCGCAACACAGGCTACCGCATGGGCATCCCGTTGGAAGAAATGGTCACTTGGGATTTTAACAAACCCATGGGCGGGTTGACCGAGGAACAAATCCTCAACGCCAAAATGATACTTTGGAACGGGTATTGTTCGGTGCACCAGGCGTTCAAGCCGGAGCAAATCGACAATTTCCTGGCGCGTTACCCAGAAACCAACGTGATCGCCCATCCCGAAGCCTGTTTTGAAGTTTGCGAAAAAGCCGATTATGTCGGTTCCACCGAATACATCTTAAAAACCGTCCGCGCCGCCGAACCGGATACGCGCTGGCTGGTGGCGACCGAGCTGAACTTGGTCAACCGTTTGCATGAGGAATGTAAAAGCCAAGGCAAAAACGTGCATTTCATGTCGCCGACCCTGTGCATGTGTTCGACCATGTTCCGCACCGACCCGCAACACTTGGCGTGGGTGATGGAAAATCTGGCGGCGGGTGAGGTCATCAACCAAATTGCCGTATTGCCCGAAGTGGCGGGGCCGGCGAAAAAGGCATTGGATAATATGTTGATGGTGAGTTAAGATTTTCGCCAGTCGGCTTTGCACGGGGTATCAGCCGTACTACAGGAGTTAGGGATAAGGACAGAAAACAATGATTACGGGTTGATAAATATGATTTTTCTAACAATAACAATAAAAATAAAGCTGTCCGCTGTTTGCAGCATCCATGCTACTGACTGGCAGTCAAGGAAGTAAGCCATGACCATGACCACCGCCGAACTTAACGTCCTGCATAGCCATATTGACACGTCCACCAAGTTCCTGGAATTTGGTGCGGGGGCAAGCACTTTGTATGCCGCCAGTGTGCCGGGCATCACCCAAATCGACTCGGTGGAATCGTCCGCCGAGTTTGTCGATGAAAATCTTAAACATAATCCGGTGATTTCCGAAGCCCTGTCCGCCGGACGTTTGCTGTTCCATATCATCGACATCGGCAAAACGTTTTATTGGGGCTATCCGGCGAGTTTTTGCAAAAAACATCTCTGGCCTGATTATTCTTTCCATATTTTCCGGCAAAAAAGCGAGCATGATTTGGTGTTGATAGACGGGCGCTTCCGCGTGGCCTGCACCCTTAACACCATTTTGAACACGCCGGAACATTGCAAGATCCTCATCCACGATTTCTGGAACCGCCCCTACTACCACATCGTCCTTCCGTTTCTGGAAACCCAGGCGGAAGTTGATACCCTGGGCGTTTTTACCAAAAAAAACGCGATTGACCATCGCCAAGTCAAGTCATTGATCGAGAAATATAAATACTTGCCTAGATGAGGTTTCCAGCGCCAGACATCGGTAAGGTTTTGGCCGGGCTGTGCGCGTATCTGGGTATCTAACGTCTTGTGCCGTTGATTGCCTGGAAGCCTTAAGGGCTTCCAGGCAGCGACGGTCACCCCATCACCACCGCTTGCCGTTTCGCCCCCCAGTTGCCCGGTGCTGCCTTAAAGACCCCGGCGCAGCGTGTCCCGCAAAAGCTGCAACAGCCGTGCTGGTCCAAATTCCATTCCGACAGCTCATACCAATCGCGGCCTATCAACAGCTTGCCGCAACTGTGGCAATACGTGCTGTCGGCGGACTTGTCATGGACATTGCCGACATAGGCGTAATGCACGCCATTTTTTAACGCGCAAGCCCGAGCTTTTAATAACGACGAAATGGGCGTACGCGGCTTGTCCTGCATTTTCCAATCGGGGTGGAAGGCGGTGAAGTGCATCGGCACGTCCGGCCCCAGGTTTTCCACCACCCATTGGGTCATCGCTTCCAGTTCCGCTGCTGAGTCATTCTCACCGGGAATGATCAGGGTGGTCAGTTCCAGCCACACCGACGTTTCATGTTTAAGGTATTGCAGGGTTTCCAATACGGGCTGCAAATGGCTGCCGGTGATCTTGTGATAAAAATCTTCGGTGAACGCCTTCAAGTCAATGTTGGCGGCATCCATCCATTGATAGAACTCGATCCTGGGTTCTGCGCAGACATAACCCGCCGAAACCGAAACGGATTTTAGCCCCAAGCTTCTACAGGCGATTGCGGTGTCGATGGCATATTCATGGAACACTACCGGGTCATTGTAGGTATAGGCCACGCTGTCGCAACCATGGGCCAGCGCCGCTTGGGCAATGGCTTCGGGGGAGGCTTTGCCCATCAGCGTGTCCATTTCCCGTGATTTGCTGATGTCCCAATTCTGGCAAAATTTACAGGCGAGGTTGCAGCCTGCCGTGCCAAAAGAGAACACGGGCGTGCCAGGCAGGAAATGGTTGAGCGGTTTTTTCTCGATAGGGTCAATCGCAAAACCGCTGGAGCGCCCATAACTGGTCATCACCACTTGGCTGTCAAGGTTTTGCCTGACAAAACACAGGCCGCGTTGGTCCTGATGCAATTTACAAAACCGCGGGCACAAGTCGCATTGGATGCGTCCGTCATCCAGTGCATGCCAATAGCGGGTTTTTACGGTGTCGTGCGTGATAAACTCAGTCATCTTTATGCTCCCGAAAGCTATTTATAATTGCCAAAAACAGCATATACTCATACCTAAAGATTTTATAGCGTAATTTTTATCGGAAATAGGAGGGCGCACTTATGAACAGACAACCCGCTGTGGCCGGGGCTTTTTATCCGGCCGACCCGAAGCAACTCCACGCCATGCTGGACCAGTATCTTACCGATGCCGAAACTGCCGCAAAAGTGCCCAAAGCCATTATCGCCCCCCATGCAGGCTACCTTTATTCGGGCCCTATCGCCGCCTCCGCCTATATCCGCTTAAAAAAAGCCCATGACCGGATAACCCGTGTCGTCCTTATCGGCCCTTCCCATCGGGTCGCTTTCAAAGGCCTGGCGGTGAGCGGGGCGCAATATTTCGTGACCCCCCTCGGGGCTATCCCCGTCGACCAGGCCGCCGTGCAGGCCATCACGCAGTTACCATTTGTCGGCTATGGCGAACAGGCGCATACCTCTGAACATAGCCTGGAAGTGCATCTGCCATTTTTGCAGGAAATGCTCGATGATTTCACAATCGTCCCGATAGTCGCAGGCGACGCGACGCCGGGACAGGTCGGCCAAGTGCTAGACGCCCTGTGGGGTGGCGAGGAAACGCTGATAGTCATCAGTTCCGACCTTAGCCATTATCATGACTACGCAACGGCGCAGCGCTTGGACAAAGCGACCAGCCAACGGATAGAAAACTTGCAATATGACGCCATATCCTTTGAATCCGCTTGTGGCAGGGTTCCGGTCAGCGGTTTGTTGAAGGTGGCTCAGGAAAAATCACTGACGGTAAAAACCATAGACTTGCGCAATTCCGGCGATACGGCGGGCGATAAAAGCCGGGTGGTGGGGTATGGTGCGTATGTCATTGACTAAAGCGCATCAACAACGGCTGTTGGCGTTGGCAAAAAACTCAATCGAGCATGGTTTGCTGACGGGCAAGCCCTTAAAAATCAATCTGGCTGATTTTCCGCCTGAATTGGCAAGGCGGCGGGCGACGTTTGTGACCCTAGAAAAACATCATGAATTGCGCGGTTGTATCGGTATGCTGGAAGCCGCCAGGCCATTGGCGGAAGACATCGCCGAAAACGCATTTTCAGCCGCTTTCAGGGATCCCCGGTTTCCGCCGTTGCAAGCTGAGGAATTGGACGGCCTGGGCATACATCTGTCCATACTCACGCCCGCTGAGCCTATGGCATTCACGTCCGAAGAGGATTTGCTGGCGCAACTGCAACCCGGCATAGACGGCCTGATCCTGGAAGAAGGCCGTCGGCGCGGGACATTCCTGCCCTCGGTTTGGGAATCGCTGCCTGAGCCTGGGCAATTCCTGCGGCATTTAAAACAAAAGGCAGGTTTGCCTGCGGGTTATTGGTCCGATACGGTCAGGGTTTACCGCTACCGTGCCGAAGTGGTAACGTGAGCGTCAGAAGATATAGAACCGCCCGCCTTAATACCATACGGAGATCAACTTCCGGCATTCCGTCACCCATTTGCATTCTTTTTCTTCGCAAACCCCTTTAAATTCAGAGCGGAAGCAGGGGCGATGTTGTGTGGCTTTTTGGATGGCCTGTACCAACGCCAACTCCGAAACTAAGCTCTCCGGGTTTTCAATGCCGATCAATGCCGCCAACTGCTGTAAGCTTACGACCGTCATCGGCCCGTCTTCCGCCAAAATGGTGACGTAAATCCCCACCAGCATTTCCAAATACGCCATTTCGGCCGCCTGCCAATCCTCCAGTTCGTTGCCGGGCTCGAAATTTCTGGCCTCCGCCTTGAAATACGCGGCTTCGGCTATCCATTGATGCCGGTTGATATTCGTTGCTAAATTTCTGATCATGGATGTTGTTCCAACGAAAATTTGCTAATACGGTTATGGCTCCATTAATCGTGATGCCCCTTAAGCCCCGGCCCTGCGTTAACTGGCGCCATCTCAAGTTGAATTGTCCGTATGATGCTTTGGATTGGGCCCACTTCGCCTTGGGCTGTAAGGGCCGTACCGTTATGGTAGTCAGTTTTTATTGAATATGCAGACGCTGGCCTTCTAATTTTACGTTCATTGATGCGTCATCGGTACCGGGGACATTCACGGTCACAAGATAATGCCCGGGTTTCTCCTGTAAATCCAGCAGTGGGTTTGCTTAAACTGCCTAACAGTGCGTTCATGTGGAAAGGGGAGATGGATTTATCGGAAATTCGTCCCATTTCTTCTGGCATGTGCCGCATTTCATCATAGGGAGCCCATGGGCTGTCATCAAGAATTTGTCATCAAAATCTGATTGGGGCTGACCCAGTTTGGCTCTGTCCGGTATTTTTGGATATTGCCGGTGTAAAAATCCAGCCAATGAATCTGGCAGGCCACAACGGACTGGGCCGGCTGCGTAAAGAAATTGAGCAATTGCGGATGGGGCGCGAAATATTAAAAAAGGCCGCCGTTTTTTATGACGGTATCTCTGGGGCACAAGTGCAGGTCAGCCCAATGCCAACGATGGGGAAAACGGCATCCGTATCTATGGGCAATGCCGGGATAGTCCGGCGCACCGCTTTGGGATAGTTGTTTGTTGATTTGCACAGAACTTTTTTCACGGGGCTAACCGGATTCAAAGGCTAACTTGACCTCAACACCTATCTAGTGCTCAGTCAATGTTGAATTGTCAGTGTTATTTTCGTAGGGGCGGGCGGTTGCCCGCCTGACCGCTACGGATGTTGGCACAGGCCATAAACAAGGCGGGCAACCGTCCGCCTTTTATTTACGGATTTAGACTGCCCCGACAAAAAATCAATGACTGAGCATTAGTCACAAATAAAAGCACTTTCATGTAGCCAGGGCGGCTGCTATGAAAGCCTGTGAATCACGTATAAAAACGATTAATTAATTCACATTGATCGTGATATTGGTGCATTAATTTTCGTCTGCTTGGGTTTTGGGTTTTGGGTTTTGGGTTTTGGGTTTTGGGTTTTGGGTTTTGGGGTTACGGGTGGGGCTGTCCGGAGCCAGGGGCGCCAATAGCTGGGGCATCGAATCCCTCATTTTTTGATATTTTCATGGCTTAATCGCCTTAAAACCAATATCGGTGCGGTAATAAATCCCGTTCCAATCAATTTTTCCGGCTAATTCGTACGCTTTGCGTTGTGCGGTGGCGATGTCTTCGCCCAAGGCGCAGGCGCACAACACGCGTCCGCCCGCTGTGACAATATCATCACCCACTTGCGCCGTACCGGCATGGAAGATTTTGCAATCATCCGTGTCATCCGCCGCTAAACCGGAAATCACCGCGCCTTTTTGGTAAGCGTCAGGATAACCGCCTGCCGCCAACACCACGCCTAGGGCGGCGCGGTCGTCCCAGTCGCTGGTGGTTTTGTCCAATTCGCCCGCCAATGCCGCCAAGCACAATTCCACCAAATCGGATTTTAACCGCATCATAATCGGTTGGGTTTCAGGATCACCGAAGCGGCAGTTGAATTCCAACACTTTAATCGCGCCGTTCGGCGAAATCATCAAACCCGCGTACAAAAAGCCTGTGTACGGGATGCCATCCGCCGCCATACCATCCAGTGTGGGCATGATGACTTCGCGTAGGGTGCGCTCGTGGACGTCGGGCGTAACCACAGGAGCAGGCGAATACGCGCCCATGCCGCCCGTGTTCGGCCCCTTGTCGCCATTGTCACGGGCTTTGTGGTCTTGCGAGGTCGCCATTGCCAAGGCGTGTTTGCCATCGGCGATGACGATGAAACTGGCTTCTTCGCCGACCAAAAATTCCTCGACCACGACGCGATGCCCGGCTTCGCCAAATGCATTGCCCGCGAGCATATCTTCGACGGCATCAATGGCTTCTTGTTCGGTTTGCGCGACAATCACACCTTTGCCCGCCGCCAAACCGTCGGCTTTCACCACGATAGGTGCGCCTTGTTGTTTGATATAAGCAATCGCCAAGTCTTTGTCGGTGAAGCTTTGGTAAGCGGCGGTAGGAATACCGTGGCGGCTTAAGAAATCTTTACAAAACGACTTCGAGCCTTCCAATTGCGCCGCCAACGCGCTAGGGCCAAAGCACTTCAAACCCGCGGCTTGGAATTGGTCAACAATGCCCAACACCAACGGCACTTCCGGGCCGACGATGGTTAAGGCGATGCCGTTGTCTTGGGCGAACACCAGCAACGCCGGAATGTTATCGACCGCAATGGCGACGTTTTCAATGCCTGGTTCAGAAGCCGTGCCGGGGTTGCCGGGCGCGACAAAAACTTTGGTTACATTAGGTGATTGGCTGGCTTTCCAGGCAAGGGCATGTTCGCGCCCGCCGCTGCCGACGATGAGGATGTTCATGGTTTTGGTTCTCGGGGTTTTATGGATCGGTATTTTTAATGTAGGTTGGGTTAGGCGATAGCCGTAACCCAACAATTGCCGCAAAGATTATGAATCAATAACGGTCACGGATGTTGTCAGTATTCGCACCTTTTAAAATGCCGCGTAAGGATTTGGGCATGGCTTGTTGTGGCACTAAGGCGATGAAATCCTCTTTCAAGATAACATCAAAGGTTTGTCCGGCTTGTAAATGCAGGGCATCGATTATTTCTTTGGGAATCACGACTTGGTTTTGCTTGGAAAGCGTAACTTCTAACATGATTTTAAATCCTGGAGTGCGGCGACTTACTTCTTGTCCAGAGAACGCTGGTTCCCAAGCTCCTGCTTGGTAACCCAAGTTTCAGAAGCTCTAGCTTCGAAAATTCTGGAAGCTAGAGCTTCCTATCCTGCATTCCCAAGCTGGAGCTTGGGAATGAGCGTCGAAAACGACACATGCGTTCCGGCTTTGGCGTGTAACTTAGGTAGATTCAGCGTAAGCAATTCCGGCACTAAATCCCGCACTTCTTTTTCCAACTCATCCAAGGTTTCCGCTTCTACCACCAAGCCTTTTAAATCAGGGCTGGTGGCGACGTAAACATTAGCTTCGTCGTCATGGATAATTTCAACTTTGATTAACAGCGACAATCCCAAACCTGCAAAGAATGCCGCACAAGGCCAGCTTAAACGGTACATGCTGTTCTCCTGAAAATGAAGTTTGGGCATAAATGTCAATTTTGTAGGATGGGCTGACGTAAGGAAGCCCATCATTTACCGGACATTTTGATGGGCTTCCCTTCGTTCAGCCCATCCTACCGCTAGAAAATATTGCAATTTCAACGTCATCAAGTGCCGTTTTATAAAGTTCATTTACCTGCCATAAACCACTTTCTACAATTTTAATTTTTGGCGAATATACTCCAAGCCAATTCTTGGATGGCCTGCACTGCGTGCATAAAGATAGTGTCGAAATAAGCTTAGATTCTAGCTCAAGACGTTCAGTTTTATCGTTGACTTCAAAAACAACGAATGAAAAATTATCCTGAATGTATTGACTGACTTCCATTTCAATCTGTTTCTGATAATTCGAGTCAATATGCCCAGAATATTGTTCTTTTGCTTTCCTTGAAGTGAGGTCAAGTTCCCAATGCTTAAGAAATGGATCTTTTCTTTGATTTAATAAGGCTCTGCCAATATTTTTTCTGAAAATGCTTCGGTCTTTATTCTGCGTGAGAAAATGCTGTTTAAGTCTTGAACAAAGTTGATCTTTTCCCGTATGCGCACCAACTCTTACTATTCTGTCTTGATAATGCCCTGTTTCCCCTTTTTGAAAGATAACGTAGATTCCGTTTTTGGGGATTAATGATTCATCAAATGGAAAATAATGCCTTTGAAGCTCATTCGCTAGTTTATGGATTGTGCCACATTTTTTATCGGTCATGATGTCAACTTTTTAAGCTTTTGTAATTGCTCACCAATACGTAAACCTTCCAACGGAATTTGGTGGTTGCCAATATGAGGTAATAGATGTTTTCTATATTTTTCGCCTGTAAGAAATATGAATTCTGAGTTATCAATAGAGCAAATGGCCTTGATTTGCTCAAGAACTTGATCAGACCATGTTTTTATCTCAGCCGACTTCATAGTATTCAAGGTTTTTTCATAAGGATCGATTTCTTGATCGAGAGTCAATAACCCATATTGGGCTGACAAAATAAATATTTCATCTGCTGTTAGTTGTGTTGCATATTTGAGGTTCAGTTTAAAAAGCGTGCTTATATAAAGCTCTTTCGCTTTTGCGCGATGAGCTAATTTTTTACTTACACATGAGATTAGCACGATCTTTTTGTTCATGATTCCTCTTCTTTACTTTAACTAATTGCTACAGTTACACGAGTTGTGCAGATAGATGACATCAATGCCTAAAATGCCGCATCCCAGTAAACACCATCGCTATCCCATGTTCATCCGCCGCCGCGATCACTTCCGCGTCACGCATTGAGCCACCAGGATGGATAATCGCAGTCACGCCCGCAGCGGCAGCGGCATCGATGCCGTCACGGAAGGGGAAGAAGGCGTCGGAGGCGAGGGCTGAGCCTTGTACGACTAAGCCTTCATCGGCGGCTTTAATGCCGGCGATTTTTGCCGAATACACGCGGCTCATTTGGCCTGCGCCGACACCGATGGTTTGCCCGTTTTTGCAATAGACAATGGCGTTGGATTTGACGAATTTGCCGACTTTCCAAGCGAACAGCATGTCCGCCAGTTCTTGTTCGGTTGGCGCGCGTTGGCTGACGATTTTTAAGTCGGCGGCGGTGATTTTGCCTTGGTCTTTGTCTTGCACCAGCAAGCCGCCCGCGACGCGTTTGAAATCTAAAGACGCGGCTTCGTTTTCTGCCCAGACGCCGCATTCCAAAACGCGGATATTTTGTTTGGCGGCGAGTACGGTTTTAGCGGCTTCGCTGACTACGGGGGCGATGATGACTTCGACAAATTGCCTTCCGATGATTTCGGCGGCGGTGGTTTCGTCGAGTTCGCGGTTGAAGGCGATGATGCCGCCGAACGCGGAAGTCGGGTCGGTTTGGTAGGCCAAGTTGTACGCGCCTAAGTTGTCGTCGGCTTCTGCAACGCCACACGGGTTGGCGTGTTTGACGATGACGCAGGTGGGTTTGGCGGTGAAGGCTTTCACGCATTCCAAGGCCGCGTCGGCATCGGCGATGTTGTTGTAGGACAGTTCCTTGCCTTGCAATTGTTTGGCGGCGGCAATCGTGCCGGACGCAGGGGCTTTTTCGCGGTAGAAGGCGGCGTTTTGGTGCGGGTTTTCGCCGTAACGCAAGGCTTGGTGGTGTTCGAATTGCAGGTTTAAGGTGTCGGGAAATTGCACGCCATTGAGGCCGCTTAAATATGCGGCGATTTGGGTGTCGTAGCTGGCAGTGTGGGCGAAACATTTTACGGCTAGGTTGAAACGGGTTGCGCCGCTGAGTTGGCTGCCTTCGTTTTGCAGTTCGGCGAGGATAGAACCGTAATCGTCTGGGTTGACGACCACGGCAACGTCGGCGTGGTTTTTGGCAGCGGCGCGGAGCATGGTCGGGCCGCCAATGTCGATGTTTTCAATAGCGGTGTCAAAATCACAATCCGGTTTGGCGATGGTGGCGGCAAACGGGTACAAATTCACGACCACCATATCAATCGGCTTGATGCCGTTTTCCGACATGATGGCATCGTCAATACCGCGACGGCCTAAGATGCCGCCATGCACTTTCGGGTGCAGGGTTTTTACGCGTCCGTCCATCATTTCAGGGAAGCCAGTGTAGTCGGAGACTTCGGTGGCAGGGACGTTATTTTCCGTCAGGGTTTTGAAAGTGCCGCCTGTGGACAGGATTTCGATGCCTAATTGGTTAAGTGCGCGGCAAAAATCGACAATACCGGATTTATCGGAAACGCTGACTAACGCCCGAGTGATTTTTTTGTTCATGTAAGCCTTATTTTAAAGAGAGGGGTTTTGATGGGGCTAAACCGCATTAAAGTGGTTGCTGAGGCTATTATAAACGGGGAGGGCGTTCCTTCAATGACTGATTCAATGCCAACAGCAATGAATCAGGAAGAAACGGTAATGTGAAGGGTTGTGTGTCAGTGGAGGAATTTTACGGATTGTAGGGTGCGTAGTGACAAGTCATCATTGCCGGCTAGCCCTTGGGTATCAATCACTACTGAACGTTTGCCATTGCTGAGCACCGCCCATAAGCATTCGCCTGCGGCGGCATGGAAACCGTTTTCATCCGAAACGCCACAATCGACAACGGCTTTGATGCCTTGCCAGCCATCCCCTTGAATCAGTTCGGCAGGATATTCGCCGGAACGGCCTTGGGCGGTCCAGTTTTGGCCGTTTTTGGTGAAGATGGCTTTATCAACGGCGATTTGATCTAAGTTTCCGTCAAATATTTCAAAAGCGATCAGGTAATCGGTTTGTGATGGCATTGCCGGTTCAAGCAAAGCCACGCAGTTTTTGCTGTCATGGCATTGTGGGCTGATTTTGCGTTGTGCAGGATAAGAAAAGGCAATGCCGAGTTGTTTGTCGGTGAATAGCGTCCAAGCCTTTTCGGTGGGGGTGGACAATTCGGCTATCCTTTGTTGGTAGGCCTTGCTAAGGCAGACGTCATCGTGGCAGGTGTCCCGCTGCGTACGTAACCAATGTTGCTGGGCTTTTTTGAGGGTCGCCGTTTTGCTGGCCGCTTGGTAGAGTTTGCCTAACTGTTCATCAAGTGTTGATAACTGTGGGTTAGCGCAGATTATTTTTTCAACTTCCGTGCTGGCTTTGGCGCAATCAAAGCCAGCCGCTTGAAGCTGGGTTACTGTGATGGGGGCCAACAACAAGAAGGCTAGGCAAGCGTGTTTTTTCATAAGTTACGGGGAATGTAGGCATTGGATAATGCTGGGTCACCCAGCGCGTGCGTGGATACCTTAACCGCCTTGGCCTTTATTTGCCAAGGCTTGTTTGATGGCGGCTTTGGTCATCGGCCCGACTTGGCCGTCAGCGGCTAGTTTTGCTTTGGTTTGGAAGTTTTTGACCGCTTGCGTGGTGTCTGGGCCGCTGATGCCATCGACCCAGTTTAGGGCTTGCGCCCAAATCGTTCAAGGCTTGTTGCAGCCATTTGATGCTGTTATCGTCTTCGGGATACAACCCAAGCTACTGGTGAATGTAATGAAATGCCCAAAATGTGATTATCAATTGCCAGAAGAACGACCAAGCTGCCCGCAATGTGGCATCATCTTTGCCAAATATTTCAAGTATCACCCGGAGCCCAGCGCTACCCCGGAACCAGCTCTGGAGCCAGTGGTTATCACCCTTAGCAAAGACCAAGAATCCAGCTGGTTTCAGGAAGCCCCGGTTTCTGGCCTGCATTTGTTGGGTCGGTTGGTTATTTTTATAGGGCTGGTTATCTGGAGCTGGCAGTTGATTAGCCCGTCCATTGCCAGCAATGCCGTTGGCGGATCATTTTTGCACAGCATCAACCTGCCTTTCCACGAAGCCGGGCATATCATTTTTAGGCCATTTGGCGCCTTCATCACTTCATTAGGCGGGACGTTAGGGCAATTGCTGATGCCGTCGGTTTGCGCGGGTGTGCTGTTGCTAAAATCGCGTGACCCGTTTGGCGCGAGCGTGGCCTTGTGGTGGGTAGGGGAGAACTTTCTCGATATAGCCCCGTATATCAATGATGCACGCGCAGGCGTTTTGCCCTTGCTGGGTGGAAATTTTGGCCATTCTGCGCCTTATGGCTTTCATGATTGGCAATATATTTTGAATGAATCGGGTTTGTTGCAACACGACCATGCCCTTGCAAAAATGGCCTTTGGTATCGGCTCTTTGGTCATGTTGTTTTCCTTATACTGCGGCGGTTTTTTGTTGCTGAAACAATACCGATTTTGGCATAAAAACCACGTCTAAACCGCGTCAGAACAGGCTTTAGGTAAATTGTCCGTAAAGCCTGATAAATCGCTTGCATACCCTGACGCTATAAGAGTAATGTTACGAACCGTGACGGATTGCATCCAATTATGCAACGCACTATTTACAAAAAAACAGCTAATACATAAAAATAACTAGGACGCAACTAAAAAGTCGACAGGCTTAGTAATCTGACGGGCTGTCTTTTCAGGAGGCCTGATCTATTGGATAATGCCTGTTCTACAACTATTAACCCTTCCTATCCACCCTTAAAAACGAGAAAAAATATGTCTACTTTTCCGATTGATCTTGGCGCATACCAACGCATTTCGCTAGACCCTAGCGTCCCTACGTTGACCGCAGAGCAAAAAGCCGCCCTGCAAGCCAATATCCAATTGTGCCGCGATGCTATCGTGTTCTTCACCTCTACCGGTGCGGCGCGTGGCGTGGGCGGCCATACTGGCGGCCCTTACGACACCGTGCCAGAAGTCATGATTATGGACGCCTTGTTCCGTGGTTCTGATAATTTCGTACCGACGTTCTTTGACGAAGCCGGACACCGCGTCGCCACGCAATATTTGATGTCAGTACTGAACGGCGCCATGCCGGCCGAAAAATTGACTGAATACCGCGCCGCGCATTCGCATCTGCCAGGCCATCCAGAATTGGGCTTCACACCCGGCGTTAAATTCAGCTCGGGCCGTTTGGGCCACATGTGGCCTTATGTCAACGGCGTGGCGATGGCTAACCCTAGCAAAACCGTATTCTGCTTAGGTTCAGACGGCTCGCAACAAGAAGGTGACGATGCCGAAGCGGCACGTTTGGCAGTCGCCCAAGGCTTGAACGTCAAATTGATTATTGACGACAACAACGTCACTATCGCAGGCCACCCATCACATTACTTGCCAGGTTGCTCAACCGCAAAAACTCTGGAAGGCCACGGCTTGACCGTGCTGGAAGGCAACGGTGAAGACCTCGACAGCCTGTATGCCAACATCTGCAAAGCCATCAACACGAAAGGCCCGGTCGCCATCATCAACCACCGCCCCATGTGCCCAGGCATCAAAGGCTTGGAAGGTTCAACCCACGGCCATGACGTGATTTCCGTCAAATTGGCTTTAGAGTATTTGACCGAGCGCGGCCACACTGCCGCTGTGGATTTCCTGAACGGCGTAGTCGCCCCTAAAAACGACTACAAATTCTTGGGTTCCAGCGACAAATGGGATGCCAACCGTAACGTCTTCGGTGATGCCGTTGTTGCTGTCATGAGCACCATGAGCGAAGCGGAACGTATCGAAAAAGTCCGCGTCATCGACTCTGATTTGGAAGGCTCCTGCGGCTTGCACAAAATCCACACCGCATTCCCGGAATCGTTTATCTCTTCCGGCATCATGGAACGCGGCAATTTCTCGGCCGCCGCCGGTTTCGGTATGGAAGCGGGCAAGCAAGGCATTTTCGGCACTTTCAGCGCGTTCTTGGAAATGCTGATGTCAGAAATCACCATGGCGCGTTTGAACAACTCCAACGTGTTGAGCCATTTCTCTCATTCTGGTATCGACGACATGGCGGACAATACTTGCCATTTTGGTTTGAACAACATGTTCGCCGACAACGGTTTGGATGACGCTTACGCAACCGGCTTGTACTTTCCGGCCGACCCTAACCAAATGAAAGCCGTGGTCAGCAAAATCTTCTTTGAACCAGGCTTGCGTTTCGTGTTCTCCACCCGTTCAAAAGTGCCATTGATTTTGAACGACAAAGGCGAAGAATTCTTCGGCGGCGATTACACGTTTGTCCCTGGTAAAGACGAAGTCATCCGCGAAGGCACCGCTGGCTACATCGTGGCTTTCGGCGAAACCTTGTACCGCGCATTGGACGCCGTAGAGCGTTTGAAAGCGGAAGGCATTGACGTTGGTTTGATCAACAAACCCACTTTAAGCGCCATCGACGAAGACATGCTACAAAAAGTCGGCAAAGCACCGTTTGTATTGGTGGCTGAATCCTTCAACCGCAAAACCGGTTTGGGTAGCCGCTACGGTTCCTGGTTGTTGGAACGCGGACTGACACCTAAGTTTGCCCATATCGCCACCCACAAAGAAGGTTGCGGCGGTTTGTGGGAACAATTCCCGCACCAAGGCATTGATCCCGTTGGTATCATGGCGAAAGTGAAGGAATTGCTTGCCTAAGCAACCACCTAGCTTGCAGTGACAAAAAAGGGTACAGTGATGTACCCTTTTTTTATGGCTTGGATTTGGAGATACCCGACATGCAAGATATTCACCTCACCCTGCTTGATCCACAACTTGAACGAGCCTTGTTGCGCTTGGCAAAACAACAGCAGCAAAACTTGCCGGAGTTTGTCCTTAGCATCCTATCCCGTTATGTCAATGAAACCGAGCAAGCAGAAACCTTAAACATCCAGAAACTCGACCCATTCCAGCATGCACAAGCCCCGAGTGAGAAATTCCAGTCACTAGAAAACAGTGCTGATTTAGTTTTTGCTGATATTGACGATAGCCTTAATTTTGCCAAACAGTTAAAGCAACAGGCTTGGCAATGCCATCAATAAATGAAGCTAACCGTTTCCATCGCTAAAGAGATAATCGAGGTATCAATATGAACCCGCTCATCAGCCGCAACAAAACCGCAATTTTAGGCCTAGCCAAACAGCATGGCGTTAAATCTATTAGTTTATTTGGTTCAATGGTACGGGGAGATGTCACCGACAATAGCGATGTGGACTTTTTGGTAGAACTTGAACAAGGCCGCGACTTGTTTGATTTGGGCGAGTTGCTAATGGATTTACAAGCCTTACTGCAACGAAAAGTGGATTTAGTCACCAAAAATGCACTACATCCGGGTATTTCTTCCCAAATTTTGAAAGAAGCGCAGCCATTATGAAAAATGACCGCATTTATATTGAACATATTATTGACTGCATTGACCGGATCGACGAATACACGCAGAACGACTCATTTGTGTTCATGAACTCGACTATGGTGCAAGATGCGGTCATTAGAAATTTACAAACACTTTCAGAATCTACGCAAAAATTGTCCGATGAGCTAAAAGCAGAACATCCTGAAATTAATTGGAAAGCTATTCAGGATTCAGAAATATCTTGGTTCACAACTATTTAGGTTTGGATTTGCCGCAAATTTGGGCTGTTATTGAAAATCGGTTGCCGCAATTGAGGGAAAACCTTGAAAAACTACTCTAAATCTAAAATCCAACGTGGCATTTCAAATCTTCATGTTGCCTATTGCGAATGGTGGTTAGAAAGCATTGCCAGTACTTCAAGACAGCGTCTGCCAAGATAATCCATCTCTTGTGAAATAATGCTACGAACCATCGGTAAGTGGCTGGTTTTTGCAACAACTGCCCATTTGCATGGCTTCTGCTGTCCGGAGATAGGGCAGGTGCGAAGCTTATAAAGCTTGTTTGCTATCGCCTAATAGCTAATTACGCTGACGGTTAAGAAGGGAGATGAAAAAATAACCTGGGTTGCTCGAGGGGGATTGGCCTATCCCCCGGCTAGGCCAGGGGGATTTAATATTTCTGGGTATCCCCTTGACTGGAGTGACTACTATCGGTAGTGTTGTCATCCATGGACGACTACCCGAAGACGTTGGCTGAATTTGAGGAACGCTTCTCCACCGAAGAAGCGTGCTGGCATTATTTGTGTGAGTTGAGATGGCCTGATGGTTTTGTTTGTCCGCGTTGCGGTCATCGAAAAGCGTGGTTAATTGATCACGGGCTTCATTGGTGTAGATCGTGCGATTACAAAGCATCAGTGACGGCAGGAACAATTTTTGAACGGACAAAGAAGCCGTTGATGGTTTGGTTTCGGGTAATCTGGTGGGTCACAGGGCAGAAATAGGGTGCGAGCGCCAAAGGACTGCAACGTATGCTTGGTATTGGTCGCTATGAAACTGCGTGGACATGGCTTCACAAATTGCGTCGCGCCATGGTTAGGCAAGGCCGTGATCGTTTATCTGGGAACGTTGAGATCGACGAAACCTTTGTGGGTGGTGTAAAACACGACGGAAAACGCGGACGTGGCGCCAGTGGTAAGGTATTGATTCTTATGGTTGTGCAACTTGACGGAAAAAAATTGGGGCGCATACGACTGAAACGAATAGAAGATGCTTCGGCAGAATCTTTAGAAAAAGCCATTCAGGATACGGTTGAACCAGGGGGCGTGATTCGAACGGATGGATGGGCTGGCTATAACCAAATTGGCAATCGTGGGTACATTCACGAAGTGGTTCGAACTGATGCTGAGGTTGGGGACAATCTGTTGCCTGCTTGTAATCTGGTTGCCAGCCTGATGAAACGATGGCTAGGTGGTACTTTGCAGGGGGCGGTTGCTCATGAGCATCTTGAGTATTATCTCGATGAATATACATTTCGATTCAATCGACGAACTTCACGGCACCGCGGAAAACTTTTTTATCGATTACTCCAACAAGCAGTGTTGACCGATGCCGTGACTTACGAAACTATCAAGAAAAATGTCCGTGGACGAAAACCAACTCACCACAACATATAGTGTTTACTCCAGTCAAGGGGATACCCAGGTTAATATTTTTAAGGGGATTCCGGCATGGGGTTCCGGAGACATTAGACGCTAAGTGGGCCCATTTATGCTTTAGCGTTGTTGCTTTGTTTGGACAAATACCCGGACGCGTTAACCGGTATGCCTTGGGTGGTCAGGATGACACCCAGTTCGGTCATCGCTTTTTGGTACACTTTTCGTTTGAAGTAGACGACATCGTTGAGCGGTTCCCAATAGTCCACCCACCGCCAGCTGTCAAATTCCGGTTTAGGGCTGTGGTCAAAGCGCACATTGGCATCGGTGGCCAGCAAACGCAGCATATACCATATTTGCTTTTGGCCGATACATAACGGTAGCGAATTCTTACGGATATAGCGCTCAGGTAGCTGGTAGCGTAACCAGTAACGGGTGCGTCCTAAGATTTGTACGTGTTGTTTTTGTAGCCCGGTTTCTTCCCACAATTCCCGATACATCGCATTTTCTGGGTCTTCATTTTCATTGATTCCGCCTTGAGGGAACTGCCATGCGTCCACGCCCATCCGTTTTGCCCAAAACACGCGACCCTCGTCATTGCAAAGGATGATCCCGACGTTGGGCCGGTATCCTTTAGAGTCTATCATGTTAAAACCTGTCATATTTTTACCTTGCCGTTAGCGTCATTGGCCTGTGAGGGTGTGCGGGCGGGCAAGGTAGTTTGTAATTAAGCCATTGTTCCATAAAAAAAGTGCAGAAGCTATAGTGTGCCACCCTTTTGATGGTACATTTCATACGTTCTAAGGGTTTTCCCATAGACAGTAGATTCCAGGCCCGTCAGCAAGTGATGGCCTTATTTTTAACAGGATAACTATGAGTTTAGCGATTTTTGATTTAGACAACACCTTGATAGGCGATGACAGCGATTATTTATGGGGGCAGTTTTTGGTTGACCATGGTGTGGTCGATAAAGGCCAGTATGAAGCCGCCAATGCGCGGTTTTATGAACAATACAAGCAAGGCACGCTGGATATAGTCGAGTTTTTGGGCTTTTCCCTAAAACCCCTGGCGGAACATGAGCCCGCGCAGCTCTATCAATGGCGCGAGCAGTTTATCCGCGAGGTCATCACACCGATACTGCTAAAGCCTGCACAGCGTCTGGTTAACAGGCATAAAGCCCGTGGGGATACCTTGCTGGTGATCACCGCCACTAACCGTTTCGTCACCGAACCGATAGTTAGGTTGTATGGTATCAGCAACCTACTGGCGACGACTCCGGAAATGGTGGATGGCAGATATACCGGGAAATTTACTGGTGTGCCGTGTTTTCAGGCAGGCAAAATCACCCATCTGGAGGCTTGGTTAAAAGAGTCTGGCGAAAATTTGCAAGGCAGTTGGTTTTACAGCGATTCGCATAATGATTTGCCCTTATTGCAACGGGTTGAGCATCCGGTGGCCGTGGATCCCGATGAGAAACTGGCGGTGTACGCGCAAACCGCGAATTGGCCTGTGATTAGCTTAAGGGATGAACAGTGCCCGCTGCACCATTTCGTGCATTGGCAAAAATAACGTGGAAAAGGCCTTCCAGGCCCAAAGAATCTGGAAGGCCTCCTTCTCACTTTTTCCTGACATAAAAAATTTGGCTATTATCGTGGCGCACCACTTCAATCAGCACATGCCCGGCCTGATCGACATACACGCCAAAATCCAGATGCGCCGCCGGGTCGGTGGCGATCACTTTGACAACTTCACCACTGGCCATGCTGTTCAAGGCTTTTTTCAAACGCAATAAAGGCAAGGGGCACATCAGGCCGCTGGCATCAACTTCTACATTACATTCAATCATTTCTGTTTTTAAGTTTTCTAAACCCTATCGAGGGTGCTTATAATAACACCCCCTATTCAATCGACACATCCCCAGACAATGGATTATTTCCCGCTTTTCGCCAACCTTCATGACCGTCCTTGCCTAGTCATCGGGGCCGGCAATATTGCCGCACGTAAAATTGACTTGTTGCTACGCGCAGGGGCTAAGGTCACTGTCATCTCCCGTGAGGTCAGCCCGGCCATTGCGCAACTGGAGGTGGACAAAAAATTGGCGGTCATCGAAAAAGCCTTCGCGGCGGACGATGTCCTAGGCTTTATGCTGGTCATTTCCGCAACCGATAACGCCGAAACTAACCAAGCCGTTGCCGCCGCGGCCAACGCCCACAATATTTTCGTCAATGTCGTTGATAATCCCGCCCTGTGCAGTTTTATCTTGCCTGCCATTATCGACCGCTCGCCCATCGTGGTCGCCTTTTCGTCGGGCGGTGCGGCCCCGGTGCTGGCGCGTTTGCTGAGGGCGAAAATAGAAAGCGTGATCCCGCCTGCTTACGGGCGCTTGGCGCAATTGGCGGAAAAGTTTCGGGATGTGGTCAAACAGCGCATCCACGCCCCCGGGCAGCGGCGGGTTTTCTGGGAAAACATCTTCCAAGGTGCGGTTGCCGAACAAATTTACGCGGGTAACGGGCAGCAAGCCGAACAACAATTGTTGGAAACGTTGGATGCGCATGAAAACGCGCCTACCGTCGGTGAAGTGTACCTGATTGGCGCGGGCCCCGGTGCGCCGGATTTATTGACTTTCCGTGCCTTACGCCTGATGCAGCAAGCCGATGCCATTGTTTACGACCATTTGGTGTCGCCGGAAATTTTAGATTTGGCACGGCGTGATTCGGAGAAAATCTACGTCGGCAAACAACGCCAAAACCACAGTCTGCCGCAAGATTCCATTAACCGCCTGTTGGCGGATCTGGCTAAGGCCGGCAAGCGCGTGGTGCGCTTAAAAGGCGGCGACCCCTTTATTTTTGGGCGCGGTGGTGAGGAAATCGAAACCCTGATGCAGGAAGGCATCGCGTTCCAAGTGGTCCCGGGCATTACCGCCGCATCGGGATGCGCTTCTTACGCGGGGATCCCGCTGACCCACCGCGACCATGCCCAATCTTGCACTTTCGTCACCGGGCATTTAAAAGACAATACCATCAACCTAAACTGGACACAGCTTGCCGCGCCGAACCAGACCATCGTTGTTTACATGGGGTCTATGGGCTTGGAAAAAATTTGCCAGTCGATGATCAGCCATGGCAGCCCCCCTGATTTGCCGATAGCCTTGGTGCAACAGGGCACCACCCGCACCCAACGCGTGTTTACCGGAACCTTGGCGACCATGCCCGCGCAAATGGCCCATGAGAAAATCTCCCCCCCCACGCTGATTATCATTGGCACTGTGGTGAGTTTGCATAACAAGTTGAGTTGGTTCCGTAATGATGCATAGCAGGACAAGGCAACGCAGGTTGGCCAGGAGTTTCAGTTGGTTGCCAGTAGCAGGACGGGGGTTGAAACCAATGCCGTTAAGTTATGGAAAATATTTAAATAATCAGTTGGTTACAAGCTATTTATATGGACATTTTTCAGGTAGGTCGGGTCGCCTAATGCGCCTACTGTTGGTAGCGGTAGCGTAACCCGACAGCATCCGAACAGCAATTGTTGGGTTACGCTATCGCTCGGTAATTGCTCCTGCATTACTCTACCTCCTGCATCCATGCAGTCGTAACCCAACATAATTTCATAACATAGTGATTTTACTATTTTATCTCTTAACTTAACGGCATTGGGTTTGAAACCCCCGTCCTTAACATTCCAAAATAGCGATAGATACTGAAAATGTTATGGAACGGGGTTGCGTAGCATATGGATTTTGTGTCCAGTTGGGATCAAGGCGACTGGTTAAGCAAGGCAGCTACGGTCAATTATTCTCTTGTTCCTGCTCTTGTTCTGGGCTGTCGGCTTTGAACACCTCGGCGATTAGCCCAATATGCGGTGCCAGTTGGGGGATCACGGGGATTTTCCAGGATTTTCCGACGACACGGGACAACAAATTACCCAGCCAAAGCTTATTGGATTGGGCTTGTTGAATGATGAATGTATACGACTCGCCATCGTTTTCGATGGCGAAGCCATCAACCCAAACCTCAATCGGTTCTGATTCGCCGCAAAGCAGGGTTTGCACATAGACTTTGCGGGTGTCGATGTCAAAATTAAAATCGGTTAGCTCGGCGACGCCTTTCAGCACTATATTTGCCACCCATACAACCATCTTATTGGGGGTCAACTTTATTGCCATTTTTATTAAACGGGATTTATAACTCATTTTTTAGCCTTTATCAGTTAGGTGGTAAAGCTTCTAATCTTAACCGTTATTGGATTAGATCGGTAAGCGCAAAGCAAAAAATGTGGCCGAATATTTCTGTTTGATTTTTTTATAAAGCTATTTTGCCGTATAGCCAGCCAAATGACCGCTCGCCCGGCTTTTGGGCTATGCTGTGCGGTATTCGAATCCCATTAGAAATCGATTTCCCCCATGACAGACCCTATACAACTCTCCGCCATTGCATTATTGCTAGCCATATCCGTTTTATTGTTGCTGTTGCTAAGCCGAGTCAACAAACTGCTAAAAAACCAATCCGACGACATATTCCAAGAATTCACCCGTTTGCTGCAAAGCAGCGCAACCAGCATTAACCAAGGTTTTGCCGAATCCAGAAGGGAGTTGCGTGAAACCAGCTCAGAAAACCGCCGTGAACTCCAAGAAATTTTTAAAAACCAGCAAGATACCCTGCTAAAGCGCATCACGGAAAATAACGCGCTACAAATCCAACAACTGGATGTGTTTGCCGCCATGATAAAAACTGATGCGCAGACCAATCGGCAAGAGTTGAACGCGGGCCTTAAATCATTCGAGGGAAAATTTTTGGAGGGCATCAAAGATTTAACCGGACAATTGCGCCTGCAATTTAGCGACCTGAACAAGCAACAGGCCGAAGCCAATCTGCAAGCCAAAAACAGCATGATGGACATACGGCAAACGATAGACAACCAACTCAAAGCGATACGCGAAGACAATGCGTCGCAACTCAACGAAATGCGTAAGACGGTTGACGAGAAATTGCACGACACGCTGGAAAAACGTTTGGGCGAATCGTTCAAGCAAGTCAGCGACCGTTTGGAACAAGTCCATAAGGGTTTGGGCGATATGCAGAATCTGGCGATAGGCGTGGGTGATTTGAAAAAAGTCCTCTCCAATGTCAAGGCGCGGGGGATTTTGGGCGAATACCAACTGGGCAATATCCTCGAACAAATCCTCGCGCCTGACCAATATGCCGTCAATGTCGCCACCAAGCATGGCAGCCGTGACCATGTCGAATTTGCGGTGAAATTGCCGGGCAAATCCGATGAGAAAACCGTGTGGTTGCCGATAGACTCCAAGTTTCCGTTGGACAGTTACCAGGCTTTGCTGGGTGCGTGGGAGGAAGGCAACATCGCCGCCATTGATGCCGCGCAAAAAGCCTTGCTAAAAGCGGTGGAAGGTTTCGCCAAAGACATCAGCAGCAAATACATAGACCCGCCGCACACCACCGATTTTGCGATCATGTTCCTGCCGGTTGAAAGCCTGTACGGCGAAATCCTGCGCCATCCCGAATTGTTTGAGCGTTTGCAGCGCACTTACCGCATCACCATCACGGGCCCTACGACCTTGTCGGCTTTGCTGAACAGTTTAAATATGGGCTTTAGGACCTTGGCCGTGCAAAAACGCAGCAGCGAAGTGTGGAAAGTGTTGGCGGAAGTGAAGACGGAATTTGTGAAATATTCCGAACAACTGGCGGCGGTGCATAAATACATCAACTCTGCATCCAATACTTTGGAAACGTTGCAGACTACGCGCACCAAGGCGATGGAACGTAAGCTGCGTGGGGTTGAGGTGATGGGATTGGACAGTGATTTGGGCTTGAAGCGTTCTGGGGTTTTGGATGAGGATTGATGTTTGTGCTTTTCGTTGTCGATGATTGGTAAGGCTTGAAGTGAAAATCTAACTTAGTGGCAGCTTGTAGGAGGAATTAGCGGTGGTGTAATGCGCCGGATGATTACAGGTCACCATGTGGCGCAATACGGCTTACGAATTATGTGGAAGCGAATCGAACAGAACATCAGAAGGAAGACGCGTCCATTCATTTCCATCAGAACCTACGAAAATAAAGTGTCCATTATCATTCAGCATATTGTTTGGGATTTTCCAGTCTTGTAAACCTGTTTTCGAATCATAAAAACACTCGAGCTCTGATGTGGAACCGTCAACCAATTTGACACCAACAATTGGTAAGGAATTTGGAGCTATAAGATTTATTTTAATAGCAGTCACTTGATGCCTCCGTAGCCTGGTTTTATTCTTGTAAAAAAACAACAAGCCTATAACAAAAGACGTATTGTCTAAATTAATAAATAGTAAATATGAATGCTATTTCATTCATAGAGCAAAATAGCACATCCTCACGTTTATACAATGCACATTAACTCGTAAGTTATATTTCGTAGGGGTGTAAAGGCGATAGCCGTATTACGCCGACTGTTGGCTTTAAATCATCCGGCGCATTACGCTACCCTAATGCGCCCTACGAACTTCCGGGTTCTTCATGGCAAATGCTTTAAGAAGCCACCCCCAGCAACACCGCCCCCGCCTTAAACACCGCCGTGGCCTCGCTACCTTCTACCAAGCCCAAATTGTCAACGCTTTCGTTGGTGATGGTCGCGGCGATAAAGTTGCCGCCTTGTAAGCCAATCACCACTTCGGAATTGACCGAGCCTTTTTGGATGCGGGCCACAATGCCTTTGAGCTGGTTGCGGGCGGATAGGCGGTAACCGCCAAAATCGGTGACGACGATCACTTGCGACACTTTGATTAAGGCGATGGCGTCCACGCCTGCTTTAATCCCTAGGGTCTCCACCGATTCTTTGGTCAGTGAGGCGACGATGGTGTCGCCGCCTTTCAGGCCGATAACAACGGTGGCATTGACAGGGCCGATGCTGACATCGGTGATTTTGCCGAAAAATTGGTTACGTGCGCTGGCTTTCATAATTAACCTCTTCAATAAAAAAATAATGTCCTGATGGGTGTTCAGGCGTTGGTTGAGCTGTTGTAAAAATAAGTCATGCTCGGTTTGCAGTTGTTTGAACAAGGCCAAAAAGGCCTTGCCCGCCAAGGTCAGTCGTGTGCCGCCCCCTTGTTTGCCGCCAACGGCCGTAGCCACCAAAATGTTGGGCGACAGGTTGTTGGCACGCTCGATCATTTCCCACGCGCCTTTGTAGGTCAAGCCTACGGCTTTTGCCGCTTGGTTGATGGAGCCAGTTTGTTCGATAGCCTCCAGCAAACCAAATAAGCGTTCGCCCATGCCGCCCAATAACTTAATGTGGCCGCTGAGCAGGGCGGGGGTGTTATTTTGTGTCATGGGTTTTTCGGCTGTGTTGATGGCGTTTGGCAAGGTAATGGTTCCAAATGGAAAGGTTGTAGGGACGTTGGGTAACTCACAAAAAATAACCTGCAGGGGATAGAAAGTCCATGGGCCGGAATGGGGTTCCACCAGGGCAGGACGGGGTTTTGGGAACCACTGCCGTTAAGTTAAGGACTTTTCCGTTCATCCTGAGCCCTTTGATACCTCAGGAGAGCCTTGTCGAAGGAAGAATGGAAAAATCCGACACGCCTAAGTTAAACCGTTCATGCTTCGACAAGGCTCAGCACGAACGGATTAACTTAATGGCATTGGGTTTGGAACTCCGTCCCGCTCCGGTTATTCCATTAACGCCACCGATTTTACCTGGACCCAAAGTTCCTGCCCCAAGGTTATGCCGAGTTCGGCCACCGCCCGTTTTGTCAGCCGCGCCAGCAACATTGAATCCCCAACCCGGACGCGGACCAGCGCCAGCCCCGGATGGCCGTCATTGCCGATGGCATCGACCCGCCCGCGCAGCACGTTTTGGATGCTGCTCTGTCCGGGAGCCTGTTGGGCTAAACTGACATCCCTGGCAAGCACCCTGACCCTCACATGGCGGCCGATAGGGATACCGTGTTCCCGTGCCCACAGGCTTCCGCCAAGGAAGTCCACCCTAGCTAAGTGCCAATCGCTGTCAATGGCCCCGACCTTGGCATCAAGGACTGTCCCGACATCTTCCCCCAAGCGGATAGGCAGGTCAAGCCGTGCCAGGGTTTCGGCCAAAGGGCCGTTGGCTAACATCCGCCCGCCTTCCAGGACGACAAGATGATCCGCCAACCGTGCCACTTCGTCAGGGGAATGGCTGACGTACAGGATAGGGATATCCAGCGCATCGTGCAAGTGCTCCAGATAAGGCAAAATTTCTTGCTTGCGCTTGATGTCCAACGCAGCCAGTGGTTCGTCCATCAATAAAATTCGCGGATTGACGGCCAGTGCCCGCGCAATGCCGACACGTTGCCGTTCCCCGCCAGAAAGGCGGTCTGGCTTACGGTCCAGCAGATGCCCGATGCCCAGCAATTCAATGGGCTTATCCAGGGCCGACGCCTGGATATTGGCACTGCGTTTCATACCATAGCACAAGTTTCCCATGACGCTCAGGTGCGGGAACAAACTGGCTTCTTGAAACACATAGCCCAAAGGCCGCTGGTGGGTGGGCAACCAATAATTGTCTTTTTGCCAGATTTCACCATTGACGGAAAGAAAGCCTTGGGGCGCGCGTTCCAACCCGGCGACGCAACGCAATAAGGTGGTTTTACCTGAACCCGAAGGCCCGAACAGGGCGGTCACGCCACGCCCTGGCAAGGCCAAGTCAAGGTCTAGCGTGAAGCCTGGCCAGTCAAGTTGAAAACGCGCCTGAATATTCGCCATGCCTCTAGCCTTTTTTGGGATTAGGCCGCCAAGCGTAAAGCCCCAGCAGCACCAAAAAGGAAAAAACCAACATCATGGCCGCCAATTGGTGGGCTTGGGCGTATTCTAAGGCCTCCACATGGTCATAAATCTGCACCGAGGCGACCCGCGTCTCGCCCGGCAAGTTGCCGCCGATCATCAGCACGACACCGAACTCCCCGACGGTATGGGCAAAAGTCAGGATGCTGGCGGTCAAAAAGCCGGGTAAGGCCAACGGCACGGCAACCGTGAAAAAGGCATCCAACGGTGAAGCCCGCAAGGTTGCGGCAACTTCCAGCGGGCGGTCGCCGATGGCTTCGAAAGCCGTCTGCAAGGGCTGCACCATGAAAGGCAAGGAGTAAAACACGGATGCGGTGACTAGGCCCCAAAAAGTGAAGGGTAGCAAGCCGATGCCCAGGGTTTGGGTGAGGTGCCCGACGGGGCCGTCAGGGCCCATCGCAAGCAGCAGGTAGAAACCGAGCACGGAAGGCGGCAATACCAATGGCAAAGCCACCACCGCGCCAATCGGGCCTTTCCACCATGCTTTTGTGCGGGCCAGCCACCAAGCGATAGGTGTGCCCACCAGTAACAGGAGCACAGTGACAATACCCGCCAGCCGGACAGTAAGCCAGATAGCCTGAAGGTCGCCGTCAGTTAAAGCCATCGGCATTCCCGGTCAATGGCCCTATCAAAAAGCCCCACGGAACAAATTAACGTGGCGGCGGCAAGCATGCCCATGGCCTTGCCTTCCTTATTTGCCAGCAACTTTGCCGGGCAAGACAAAACCGTATTTTGTCATCAGGGCACGGGCAGGACTGCTGTCCATGTAGTCAGCAAAATGCTTGGCAAGGCTATTGTTTTCCCCATGCTTGGTGATGATAAAGCCCTGTTCCAAAGGCTTATGGAGATTGTCGGGTATCAGCCAGTAGCCACCTTTGGGGGCCAATTCAGGGCTGCCAGCCAACGACAGCGCGATGATGCCGACTTGGGCATTGCCGGTTTGCACAAACTGGGCGGTTTGGACGATATTTTCGCCATAGACCAGCTTAGCTTGCACCTTCTCCCACAGGCCGGAAGCACGCAACGCTTCTTCCGCCCGTTTGCCGTAGGGCGCATGTTTCGGGTTGGCGATGGCGATGCGGGTGATGTTCGGGGCGGTGAGGCTGGCCAATGTCATCTTCGTCGCATCAAGGCTAGCGCTCCACAAAACGATACGGCCAACGGCGTAGGGTTTTACCTCGGAAGCCGCAAAGCCGCCCTTGAGCAATTCACGGGGAAAGTTGATGTCGGCGGAAAAGAAAAGGTCGTAAGGGGCCCCCTGCTGGATTTGGGTATGGAAATTACCGGAAGAGCCGAAAACCACATCTACCTCGTCGCCAGTATGGGCCTTCTTGAAAGCGGTGATGATCTCATCCATGGCAAATTTGAGGTCAGAAGCGGCAGCGACAGTGATTTTTTCGGAATGTGCGGACAGGGAAAACAGGCAGAAACAAACAACTAGGACTAGTTTGAGACGGTTCATCGGGGCTCCTGGCATTTATGGAATAAAAGTACGCATGGAGGCGTCATACGGTCGTATGCGGCCTAAGGTGATTCGTTTCGAAATATACAATAGTACATAATGAATTGCCAGGAAATTTGAATCTCCAGTGCGTGCAAAATTAGCCTCGGGCTTTAAGCCACGAAGATATAATAAGCCATTTGGTAATTTGCTTTTCTTGATACCCCTATGCTGACCCCGATTAAATTGTTCAAATGCCTTGCCGATGAAACCCGCCTGCGTTGCCTGGTGTTGCTGCATAAGGAAGGCAGGTTGTGTGTTTGCGAACTGACACAGGCGCTGGATATGTTGCAACCGAAAATTTCCCGCCATCTGGCCTTGTTAAGGCAAGACAATATCCTGCTGGATAGCCGGGAAGGGCAATGGGTGTATTACCAGATCAATCCTGATTTGCCTGCGTGGGCGTCGGATATTTTGGACATCACCGCTGGGCAATTTTCCAGCCATCCTAAACAACAGGAAGACCAACAACGTTTGCAGGCCATGGCGAACCGTCGGGAGGAAGCCATGGGCTGTTGTGGATGATTGTTTTTCGCCCTATAATATATGGAAATTCGAATATTTAAATATAGAGGACGATCATTATGTTAAACGTATTAATTTTGTGTACTGGCAATTCTTGCCGTAGCGTTTTGGGCGAGGCCTTGATCAACCATTTGGGCCAAGGCCGTTTGCGGGCGTTTTCGGCTGGCAGCCGTCCGGTGGGCAAAGTCAATGCCAACGCGCTGGCGACTTTGCAGCGTAATGGCCTACCTACTGAAGGTTATAGCAGCCAATCTTGGGATGAATTTGCCGATGCCGGCATTGATATCGCCATCACGGTTTGTGACCAGGCGGCGGGTGAAGTTTGCCCCGTGTATCTTGACAGCACCACACGGGCGCATTGGGGCTTACCCGACCCGGCCCATGCCAGCGGTACGGAAGCCGAGGTCCAGGCGGCATTCCAAGCGACTTATGAGGCGTTGGAACGGCGCGTCAAAGCCATGTTGGCGTTGCCATTGGAGACATTGTCCTGTGCCGAGTTGAGCGCCAAGCTCAACTACATTGGGCAGTCTTGTTAACTTCAGGCTGGATAAACTAATGGTTACGAAAAACACCCTTGCTATTGATAAGCATGCAAGCAATGCGGCGCCTGTTGATGTTGACGCGCCAAAACACCTGGGTTTTGTCGAACGCTTCCTGACCGTGTGGATTTTTCTGGCCATGGCGGGTGGCGTGGGTTTGGGCTATTTTGTCCCTGATGTGACGCAATGGCTGGGGCATTTTCAAACGGGCACCACTTCCGTCCCAATTGCGGTTGGCCTGATCCTGATGATGTATCCGCCGTTGGCGAAAGTGCGTTATGAAGAGCTGCCGCAATTATTCAAAAACTTTAAGGTCCTGTCCATTTCCTTGCTGCAAAATTGGCTGGTAGGCCCGGTGTTGATGTTCACGCTGGCGGTGGTTTTCCTGCACGATTACCCCTCTTATATGGTGGGTTTGATTATCATCGGCTTGGCGCGATGTATTGCGATGGTGTTGGTCTGGAATGAATTGGCGGATGGCGACAGCGAATATTGCGCGGGTTTGGTGGCCTGCAATTCCATTTTTCAGGTGTTGCTGTTCCCTTTGTACGCCTATGTTTTTATCACGGTATTACCGGATATGTTGGGCATTGCCGAAGGCTTGGAAGTCAAGCTGGCCATGTCGGACGTGGCACAAAGCGTTTTGATTTATTTAGGCATCCCGTTTTTCACAGGCATGGCCACCCGTTTGGTCTTGGTGCGTTTAAAAGGTAGGGTTTGGTATGAACAAACCTTCATACCGCGCATCAGCCCCATCACCTTGATTGCCTTATTGTTCACCATCTTGGTGATGTTCTCGTTGAAAGGCGAATACATCGTGCAATTGCCGATGGATGTCCTGCGCATTGCCGTCCCGTTGGTGATTTATTTTGCGGTGATGTTTTTGCTGACTTTTTATCTGTCCGCCAAGGCAGGGGCGAATTACCGTATCAGTGCGACGCTGTCATTCACGGCGGCGGGCAATAATTTTGAATTGGCGATAGCGGTGGCGGTGGCGGTTTTTGGTCTGGATTCCGGCGAGGCGTTTGCGGCGGTCATTGGCCCGTTGGTTGAAGTGCCTGCGTTGGTTGGTTTGGTTAAATTGTCCTTGTATTTTCGGGAAAAATATTTTGCGGGCGAGGCGGCGGCAAAGTGATTTTTGGGGCCCTTACAAAACCACAGGCAAAAAAAAGCGGCTTGGATAAGCCGCTAAAGAGGAAGGATATAAAACTCTAAGGTTCCAAAGAAGGAGCTTGCATCTCAAGAGTTGTGCTTATCTTACGGGCAAGTTATGGCAAAAGGAATGTGACACATTGCCGCGTGGCGGATTGTCGCAGGGCTAATACCTTCCTCGGCATTAGCCCACCAAAACCACAGGCAAAAAAAAGCGGCTTGTGTAAGCCGCTAAAGAGAAGGATATAAAACTCTAAGGTTCCAAGAAGGAGCATGCATCTCAAGAGTTGGCGTTATCTTACGGATAAGTTGTCAGAAATGGAATGTGACACATTGCCGCGTGGCAGATTGTCGCAGGTTTAGGTGGCAACGTTAGGGCCGTTGTGTGGTGACCAAGCTTGGCATATTTCCAAAGCCGCCAGTTTTTTAGGTTTTCTGCCAAATCCCTAATAATTGGCCAATATTGACACCGTATGCTGATAAATTTTCAGGGCTAATTTACAATAGCCTGTGTTATTGGCATCGGGGGAAGGCGACTGGATGAGGCTATCCCCGATCTTATCGACCAGATTGATGAGGTGACGGATGAAAGATAAAACCTTGACCGTAATCCTGGCAGGCGGCGTGGGTCGGCGGTTGCATCCGCTAACCGCCGACCGGGCCAAGCCCGCGGTGCCGTTCGGTGGCAATTACCGGATCATCGACTTCACATTGACGAATTGCCTGCATTCCGGATTGCGGCGGGTGCTGGTGCTGACCCAATACAAGTCGCAATCGCTGCAAAAGCACCTGCACGATGCGTGGGGCATTTTCAACCCGGAAATATCCGAATACATCATGCCCGTCCCGCCACAAATGCGGACAGGTGAGTCCTGGTACTCCGGGACAGCCGACGCCATCCGCCAAAACCTGTACATGCTTGAACGCAGCAAGGCCAGCTATGTGCTGATCCTGTCGGGAGACCACATCTACCGTATGGATTATGCCGCCATGCTGCTATCCCACCGCGACCAGGGGGCGGAGCTGACGATTGCGTGCATGCCCGTGCCGCTCGCCAACGCCAGCGCTTTCGGCATCATGTCAGTGGATGATACGCAACGGATTGGCGAGTTTCACGAAAAGCCCAAAAATCCCCGGCCCTTGCCGGATGACCCGCACCATGCGCTGGCCTCAATGGGCGTCTATATTTTTAACATGGATTTGCTTTTCCGTGAGTTGGAAACCACCCATCCAAGCGATGTCGCATCAGGCCTTGATTTCGGCAAGGACATTATTCCACGGCTCATCGGTAAGCAGCGCCTTTACGCTTACCTCTTCGGTGGTGAATCCGGGCGTGTCAGCCAAGACCGCTACTGGCGCGATGTCGGCACCATCGACGCGTATTATCTGGCGAACATGGATCTGCTCGCCCCCGTCCCGCCATTGAACCTGTACCAGCCGGAATGGCCTATCCGCACCTACCACAAACAAAACCCGCCCGCCCGCATGGTCTCTGGGGCTTTCGGATACGACGGGCAACTTGTCAATTCCTTGCTCAGCAACGGGACGGTCGTTTCGGGCGGAGTCGTCAGGCATTCAATCCTGTTTTCCCAAGTCCAAGTGGATGAACAGGCGGTAGTCGAAGATTCGATCTTGTTTGACGGGGTACATGTCGGGGCGGGAGCGCATTTGAGGCGTTGCATCGTCGATAAAAACGTACGGATCCCGCCTGGCGAACGGATTGGCTGTGACCCCGCCGCCGATGCCAGCCGCTTCGTCATTTCAGAATCCGGCATCACCGTCGTGCCCAAAAATTACCGTTTCCTGAATGATCCCCAACAGGGTGGCGGGTGACGTCATCGCGGAGCAATAGCCAAAGCTATTGCTCCTATAACAAATCACTCAATCTGGCAAAGTCAGGTAGCCCGTGTAGGGCGCATTAGCGATAGAGACTGTGAAAGTATTGCAAAATGCTCTAAGAATTAATGATTGCCCACAAAAAACACGAAACAATTAAACAGTAACTTTCAATAAGTTATATTTAATCTGGTTTTACACTTTCGTGATTTTCGTGGACATAAAATAATTCTTTCACAGTCTCGATAGCGTAATGCGCCGGATGGTTGAAGGCCAACATGCGGTGCAATACGGCTATCGCCTATTGCACCTTACGGAATGCGTCTTACAACAAATCACCCAATCTGGCGAAATCAGCCAAGGCCAGGGTTTCGGCCCTTACGGACGGGTCTATGCCCACCGACTGGATTTGTTCGGCGGTCAGCACTTTACTTAGCGAATTGCGTAAGGTCTTACGGCGTTGCGAGAAAGCTTCGGTGACGAGGCGGCTGAGCTGGGCGGGGTCACGCACGGCGACGGGGGGGTGTTGGTGGGGGATGAGCTTCACCACGGCGGACATGACCTTAGGGGCGGGGTCAAAGCTTTCCGGCGGCACCACGAATAGCAATTCCGGCTCACAGTAATACTGCATCATGACGCTTAACCTGCCATATTGCTTGCTGCCCGGAGCGGCGCAAATCCTATCAACCACTTCTTTTTGCAGCATAAAGTGCATGTCTTCTATGCAGGATGTGCTTTCCAGCAAGTGGAACATCAACGGTGTGGAAATGTTGTAGGGCAGGTTGCCTATCACCCTCAGTTTTTCATTGTCTTTAACCAGTTGCGAAAAATCAAAATTCAGGGCGTCGGCGCTGTGGATGGTCAGGCGCGCCTCTTGGCTGAACTTGTTGCTAAGCAAGGCCACCAAATCCCGGTCTAGCTCAACCACATCCAGGGTGATGCCGGTTTTTAGCAAAGGCCCGGTCAAGGCGCCCATGCCCGGGCCGATTTCAACCCAATGTTCATCCGCGCGGGCGGCTATGCTGGAGATGATGTCGTTGATCACCGAATGGTCATGCAGAAAATTCTGCCCGAAACGTTTGCGTGGGATATGGTTCATGAAGGGGATTTAGGGTTGGAGGCCATGGTCAAGGCGGTTTGCAAGGCGACGGCCAAGCTGCCGGCATCGGCGTTGCCCGTGCCGGCAAGGTCAAGTGCCGTGCCGTGGTCGACGGAAGTGCGGATGATGGGCAAGCCCAAGGTGATGTTCACGGCTTGGCCAAAGCCTTTGTATTTCAGGACGGGCAAGCCTTGGTCGTGGTACATCGCCAGCACGGCATCGGCATGGGCCAGGTATTTTGGCGTAAACACCGTATCGGCGGGCAATGGCCCGGCCACATCCATGCCTTGGCTGCGGAAACTTTCCACGACCGGTTCAATGACTTCGATTTCTTCGCGTCCCAGGTGGCCGCCTTCGCCGGCATGGGGATTTAGGCCGCAAACCAGGATTCGTGGTTTTTCAAGATGGAAACGCGTCCGTAAGTCCTGTTCCAGCACGCGGATCACCGTCCTTAAACGGCTATGTGTGATCGCCGGGCTGACTTCGGCCAGGGGCAGGTGGATGGTCACTAAGGCGACACGCAGGCCTTCTGTGGCGAGCATCATCACCGGGTGCCCGCCCGTCAGTTCGGCAATAAATTCGGTATGTCCGGTGAACGGCAAGCCGGCATCGTTGATAATGCCCTTATGCACCGGTGCGGTCACCATGGCGGCAAACAATCCGTCGATGCAGCCCTTGGTGGCTTTGGTGATGGTTTTTAACACATAGCGGCTGTTTTGGGCGTTCAGCCGGCCCGTTTGTACGGGTGCGGCAAGATCCACGGGCAATAGGGCCAGGCAGCCTGCCTGATGTGGCTGTATAGGCGCGTTGCTGTCAAACACCTTAAGCTTAATTGGCAGGCCTAATTGTGCGGCACGTTGCGCCATTAATTCAGGGTTGGCGATAACGACCAGTTCACATGGCAAGTCTTGCTGCGCCAGTTGGATGCAAAGGTCCGGGCCGATACCTGCCGGTTCGCCAGGTGTTAAGGCAATGCGCAAAATGGGGGAGGTCATGGGGATTTTGAAAAAAGTGAGGGGTTGCGGGGTTGGTTAACAGGCGGTTAAGAACTCCGTACCAGCCGGACACCATAACCATAATTGATATTGCCATAAAATGCACTGCCATTGTTGAAGTCCACAATCCAGGCCACGTTGTCGTTGTAAGAGCTGGATGAAGAGGACCAGAACAGGTCATAGTTCCTTGGGAAAACCCGGTTATTGATGAAGTGTATCGACTTTTTGGCGTCGCCTTCTTTGAGGTCGATAAGGGTTTTCAATTCTTCAATGGAGGGCAACCGCCAATCGGTATAACCGTCATAACCGCCTTGCTCATTGAATATCTCCGTTTCGGAAAAAGCTTCTTTCCAAGTGTAACGCGCCAACCTGCCTTGGCTAAGTTCATGGTACCACTCTTGGCCCAGCGCGAACCGTAACCAGGTGAGGCCATGTAGGGTATCCGTGGCTAAACCGCCGTTGACCGTAAATTGCAAGTCATCAGCAAACAGCCCCAAGACCTCTTTGAAATAATCAAAATAGCTCCGGTCAAGAAATTGCGCCGCTGTCTTAGAGTCCTCATAGATTGCCATGGTCAGCTTTTCAGCGATGAGTTCATCCGAGTCTTCCAGTTCATGGTACGCCGCCGCCAAACCCAAAAAGGCCAGCGAACGGATTTGTTTGTGGCTAAATGAACCGGACCTGCCCAATTCAGGGATCGTGGAGAGGGTGTAAAACGCAGACAACGCCGCCGTCACCAAATCACGTTTCGCTTGGGTGCGCGATGAGTCTTTTAATTGGCTAAACGCACTGATCAACGAGGATAGCCTTTGTTGTTCCTGGCGGGTTGCCGTATGTTTCAGGTCATTTTGCAATTTGGCCAGATAAGCATTAATTCTGGGTGGCTTTTCTGTCAACAAAATGCCAAGTTCTTGGCACAAGTGTTTGATCTTTAGCCGAAATACCCGTGCCGTGATTTCGGTGTCAAAATAATGCTGGATATCTATTATCACTTTATTCGACTCAACCATGGCCTTATCTCTTGAAGTGTGGTTTTAGAATGGCAGCTGTGGGATGGATGGGCATAGGTGGTAGGGCATTATGTGTGGCATTTTTACGTAAGTTGTGTGATTTAATACTATTTTAACATTGTATTTTATTAGCGTAGCCATAAAACCTAAGCGAGCAGGGTTCTTGGCGTTATTTTTATCCAACCGAAGTTTCCTGGTGCATCAAGCCATTGTTGCCGATGGGGCTGGTTGTCAAAATATCCTCGCCATCTATGATCCATATTTCCGTCGCGCGATTTTATGTGAAAGATGTGCCGCTTAGCATATATTGTCGGCGGATGTTGCGCTGTAGCCAACAGGAAAACTTTCATGATTGATGCCCGGCAGATTAAGACAATCGCCGCCTTTATGGGATAATTTCCGCCAATGCGGGGCGGGGGCGCAATTATTCCGTCATATTGTGACAGGGTTCATAGCGGCCCATGAATGCGGGCTATTGCCTTGGCTAGGTGCGGCAGGATAAAGTGAATGTCCGGCCAGGCTTGGGATTGTGTTTGCCATCCCGGACGGGCACGTCATGGCTGCAAAATGTTTCAGATAAATTATAACGGGTTTGATGATGGAAATGATTAAGGTGCTGTTTGTCTGTATGGGCAATATATGCCGTTCACCGACGGCTGAAGGTGTTTTTACCAAGTTAATTGAAGACCGCAATTTGGCTAGGCTTTTTAAGGTGGATTCCGCCGGTACCCATGCTTACCATGTCGGGGATGCGCCGGATTTACGAGCCCAAAAAGCCGCCCGCAACCGGGGTGTCGAGCTGGCCCATTTGCGTGCGCGAAAATTTACCTATGCCGATTTTGAAAATTTCGATTTTATCCTGGCAATGGATGATGACAATTATGCCATCCTGATTGACGCCTGCCCTGACGGGCATAAAGAAAAAGTCCGCTATTTGCTCGATTTTGCACCGGACTTGAAGGTGAGGGAAGTCCCGGATCCCTATTATGGCGGCAGTTATGGCTTTGAGCGGGTATTGGACTTGGTCGAGGAAGCGTCCGAAGGCTTTTTAAAGGAACTCAAGCAAGCAGGCCGTTTATAACATCAACTCATAGCTAATACGAGGACAACCAAATGGCGATAGTAACAAACACTGTCAATTACTTGGACGGCGAGCTTGTTTTAGAAGGTTATTTTGCCTTTGACGACGCGCAGGCCGGACGCCGCCCGGCGGTCTTGATCAGCCATGCCTGGGGAGGGCGGGATGGTTTTGTTGCCGATAAGGCCGAGAAACTGGCGGGATTGGGTTACCTGGGTTTTGCGCTGGATATGTACGGCAATGGCGTTTTAGGGGCTTCGCCGGAAGAGAATGGCCGTTTGATGCAGCCATTCATAGACGATAGGGCGATGTTGCAACGGCGCATCAAAGCGGCTTTGGCGACGGTCAGGCTAATGCCGTGGGTTGACGACAGTAAAATTGCCGCGATAGGTTTTTGTTTTGGCGGATTATGTGTCCTGGATTTGGCCAGGACGGGTGCTGAGATTAAAGGGGTGGTCAGTTTCCACGGTTTATTGGGCGCACCCGGTAACCTTGAAGGGCAACCGATCAAGGCCAAAGTGCTGGCTTTGCATGGCCACGATGACCCTATGGTCCGCGTCGAACAGGTGGTCGCTTTTGAACAAGAAATGACCCGGGCCGGGGTGGATTGGCAAGTGCATGCTTATGGCCACACCATGCATGCGTTTACTAACCCGGTGGCGAATAACCCTGATTTTGGCACTGTGTACCAAGCCGATGCAGACCGCCGTTCTTGGGTGGCGATGCAAAACTTCTTGGCTGAAATTTTCGCCTGAATAAGGTTTTAAGGGAGATAAGGTTCCGGATTAAGGGCGCTTCAAACATCCCGTCCGGTACTGGCCTTGCTGAATAATAGGTGACGCTGTGCTTCATCGCAACCCTGCGCACGTAGGAACGCCCGTTGTTCCGCCGTTTCCGCCCCTTCGGTGATGGTTTGCAGGCCAGGGCTAATCTGAGGCCCTAGTCCCCCGATAGACAAAATCATGCCGCTATCTTCTGCATTCGGGACGAACTCCGCCAGCGACACCCTGCCCAGTTCGGGATATTGCCAACGCGGCAACGCTTCCGCGCCCATGATGTGCCCGGTTTGGATGTTGATTTGCGGCCGGTAACTGGTAATGCACCACTTGCAATTGCCCCCCGTCCAGCGTAAGGCATAGACCCATTGCAGGTTGCTCGCCACATAAGTGCGGCACGGTTCTTGTTTGCGCCATTGACGTGCAGGCGGCGTGTCTGCGCTTATTTTCCAAAAGTTGAAGGTTAAAAAACTGTTGGGTTGCTGCCCAGGCTGGTTTTTTACAGCTGTCCTTTTATATAATCTTCCCTCGCTTACGGCTTTTACGGCACACTTATCTTGCTGGTTTTAATTGATAATTTCTGGAAAAGCCAGTTCTGCGGTGTTGTCATCACCTGTCCATATTTGTCAACTATGCTATCGGCCTTGAACCGTTGGCAGGCTTGGTTTTCAACTGGCAGCGTATTACTAAACTAATTGGTGGGGTGGATTTATGGCAGGATAAGGTCAGTTACAGGAGGGGGAAAAACAAAGTGATCATGTTAACCGCCGTTATTAGGGGTGTTGAGGGCTTCCCGGTAGCGGCCCTAAAAATAATAACTATAAAAGCTATGAGCAAAATAATTGATAACACAAAAAACAGGTATCGGGAGAATATCGAAAGGTTGTTGGTGGGGACGGATATTGCTTTTAATGGCGATAATCCTTGGGATATTCGTGTTTATAACAGTGACCTTTACCAACGCATCCTGACCCAAGGCTCTTTGGGCTTGGGGGAAGCGTATATGGATGAATGGTGGGACTGCCATCAGCTTGATGAGTTGTTCAACAAGATTTGCCAGGCGCAATTGGAAAATAAAGTTGTCGTTGACCCGCAAACGTTCATGAACCGGATCTTGGGGTTTGTCGTTAACCGGCAAAGCCTCCAACATGCGCCGGAACTGATCAAATGGCATTATGACATTGGCAATGACTTATACAGCCGGATGCTCGACAAACGCCTGACTTATAGCTGCGGGTACTGGAAGGACGCGAAAAACCTTGATGAGGCCCAGGAGCATAAGTTTGATTTGATCTGCCGGAAACTGAACCTGCAAGCTGGACAAAAAATCCTCGATATTGGCTGCGGTTGGGGCAGTTTTATGAAATTTGCGGTGGAGCGTTACCGTGTGTCCTGCGTCGGCGTGACGCTATCAAGGGAGCAGGTCGCTTTGGGTAAAGAGTTGTGCCAGGATATGCCGATAGAGATCCGTCTGATGGATTACCGGGAGCTACATGAGAATTTTGACCATATCGTTTCAATAGGCATGTTTGAACATGTCGGCTTCAAAAATTATGGCGAATACATGAGGGTGGCAAACCGCTGCCTGAAGGACGGCGGCTTGTTCCTTTTGCACACCATCGGCAGCAGTAAGTCCAGGATTACCGTGGATGCCTGGATGGGCAAGTATATTTTCCCCGATAGCATGTTGCCGTCGATCAAGCAAATTGGCAAGGCCGCCGAAGGCCAGTTTGTCATTGAAGATGTGCATAATTTCGGTGCGGATTACGACAAGACCTTGATGTGCTGGTTTGATAATTTTTCTAAAAACTGGCAAGCCATCATAGAAAATTATGACCACCGTTTCTTTTTGATGTGGAAGTATTATTTGCTGTCTTGTGCGGGGGCTTTCCGTGCCCGTGACAACCAGCTTTGGCAAATCGTCTTGTCGAAAAATGGGGTGCCGGGCGGCTATACGTCGGTGCGTTAGCGGGCTGTCTTATAGGCAGGACGGGGCTCACAGTTGGCAGTAGGTCTCCCGTCCTGCATTGGCAAGAGGCCTTAGCTAAGCTTCCTTCAATGCCTCATAAATCCCCAGCGTAAAACGTGGCGAACAAATCGCCAAGAACACCAAATCATCGTCGCCGATGTTGGTGATCTGTTGCGGGCATAGCGGCGGGATAATGACCACATCGCCCGCCGCCACGTTTTGTGGCGCCAGATCATCAATCCTAACCATCCCGGCTCCTGCCAGCACGACATAACGCTCCACCACGCCTTGCAAACGGTGCAGTTTGGTGGTGACCCCTGGCCTGACCCGCGCCCTGGCTATCGAAACATCCGCATCGGCGGCGGAATTGGACAATTCCAAAATAAAACAGCCCTCGTCAAAATAATATTCCTCGTCTTCGTCGGCTTTTAAGATTTGTGCTTGCATGGTTCAACGCTCCGATTCTTTTTTGGCGACTTTATCGCGTAAATAAACTGGCATGGCTTGCTCCACGGGTACGGCTTGGCCTAGGTCAAAGCCGCGTTGGCCTAATGCGGCGATTGCCCGCGCCCTAGGTAGATGGTTGCTTTCAAAATGCGTGATTTGGTCGCCTAAGCGTTCCAGCAGCGCGGCCTGATAAACGCCCCAACCCGTGCCCAGGCCAACGCCGGACAATTCGGGAAACTCAACCAACCCAGGCGGCGTGACCGCTTCTTCGCCCATGAGCTGGGCAAAACCCTTTGCATCGCGCTGGTAAACGCCCCAGAAGATTTCCCCCATCCGTGCATCCATCGCCACAAATGCAACGTTTTCATCATGGTGGTCAAAATAATCCTGGGCAATCGCCGCCAGGGTCGATACCGGAACCACCAGCAAATCCAGCCCCAAAGCTAGGCCTTGGATAATCCCCGTGGCAATGCGCACGCCCGTAAACGATCCGGGGCCACGGCCAAACGCCAAACCTTCCAAATCGGCAGGCTGCAACCCGGCTTCTTTCACCAACCCATCCACCATGGGCAAGATCAGTTGCGTATGGTCTTTGCTGGCGAGTTCATAGCGTTCGCTGATACGGCCATCTATGGATAAGGCGGCCGAACACGCATCGGTTGCGGTTTCTACGGCGAGTAATTTCATGGTAAGTCCCTATGGAAAATCGGTTTAAACGGCTAATGGCCGCGAAGCGTGGCCGGTTGGGCCGCCTCGGCAATTGCTCCTGCATTGCTCTATCTCCTGCATCCATGCAGTCGTAATGCGCCAACTGTGGGTGACCGTATATTATTCCGCAAAAAACGCCTGCACATCGGCAATATCACGCGTCCGCCTCATGGGCGGCACGCTGTCCAAAAACAGTTGCCCGTATGAACGTTTTAACAAGCGCGGATCACAGACCATTAAAACACCTTTATCGTTCTCGTCACGGATCAAGCGGCCTATGCCTTGCCTTAAGGCGATCACGGCGGCGGGGATTTGATGCTCGAAAAACGGGTTCTTGCCTTGCTTGGTCATGGCATCCAGACGCGCTTTCAGCACCGGGTCGCCGGGTGAGGAAAACGGCAGTTTGTCGATGATCACGCACGATAAGGCCTCGCCGCGCACATCCACCCCTTCCCAAAAACTCGATGTGCCCAGCAACACCGCATTACCGGCTTTTTTAAACTGTTCCAGCAATTGGGTTTTCGGGCGGCTGCCTTGCACCAGCAAGGGATAAGGCAGTTTGTCTTTCAGTAAATTTTCCGCCTGTTGCAAGGCGCGGTGACTGGTGAATAGGAAAAACGCGCGGCCTTTGCTGGCTTGCAGGACGGGCAGGACAAACTCGATGATCAAAGGGATGAAATTGGGGTCATTCGGTTGCGGCAAGCCTTTGGGATGATAAAACAAGGATTTGTTGGCATAATCAAACGGGCTGCCCCAGCTTTGGCTACGCGCTTGGGTTAGCCCTAAGTTGTTGGCAAAATGGTCAAATTTGTTCGCCACGCTCAGCGTCGCCGACGTGAAGATCCAAGTGGCTTTGTGATGTTGCATGAACAGCCGGAATTCCCCGGCAATGTCCAGCGGCGTACGGCTTAAGGTAAAGGTTTTGCGGTGGACTTCATACCAACGTATCCATTTGCCGCTGTTGTCATCCAGGATAGTTTTGAGTTGCTGGACTAAGTCATCGGCGCGTTTGAAACACGTTTCCAAGCCTTTGGTTTTCACCGAAGCCAATTCCAATTGCACGGCCAAGGCTTGCAGTTGGGTTTTGACGGCTTGCAGCCCCGCCATAATTTTGGGGTTGCTTTCCAGCTCTTGCCATTCGCCGCGCTTCAGTTCCATGCCAAACGCCAAACGCAAGTCCTTGATTTCATGCTCCAGCTCTTCGGCGGCGGCGCGTAAGGCCGGGATGTCGGTGGCATCCTTAAAATACTCGATCAGCGCGTCTTGCGCCAGGTCATTCAATTGCTTGGCGCCGATGTTGATGCCTAAAAAATTGGACGCGGTGTCCGCCAGTTGGTGCGCCTCATCAATAACCACCACTTCGGCGTTGGGCAACAATTCGCCAAAACCGCTGTCACGGATCGACCAATCGGCACACAGCAAATGGTGGTTGACGACCAGCACTTCGGCTTCTTGGGCTCTTTTCCGGGCTTTGACCAAAAAACAGTCGGCGTAATCAGGGCAATCCTGGCCTAGGCAATTTTCCACCGTTGACGTCGCCAAATACCACACCGGGCTGGTTTCCGGCACGTCAGCAATATCGGCGATGTCGCCCGTTTGGGTGCGTTTAGCCCAGGCATTGATTTTTGACAAATCCGCCGCATCTTCCTTACTGAACCCCAGATTCGAGGTTAAGGCGTTTTTCAAGCGGTAAGTGCACAGATAATTGCTGCGGCCTTTCAGCAAGGCCGCCATAAACGGCGTTTGCACGGCTTTGCGCAATACCGGCAAGTCTTTGTTAAACAATTGGTCTTGCAGGTTTTTCGTGCCTGTGGAAACAATCACTTTCTGCCCTGATAAAATCGCGGGGACTAGATAGGCGAAGGTTTTGCCCGTACCTGTACCGGCCTCTGCGAGCAAATGCTGGCGGTCGGTGATGGCGGCCTCTATGGCCTTTGCCATTTCCAGTTGCCCTGCACGCGGTTGGAAACCCTTAATGACAGAGGCCAGTGCGCCATCGTGGCTAAAAAAAGAAGCTAATTCGGTCACTTGAATGGGTATCGAAAAAAGTCCAAAAAAACGACATAGTAGGGCAATGCGCTGAATAATGCTATGCGGAATGCATGACAAAAGCGGGAGCAGGTGCGGGAACTCCGCTAGAATAGGACTCTCCATAGCAAATACGAAAACTATCTTTAGGAGTGCGTGATGAAACGGTGTTTGTTTATTCTCTTTTTGCTGCTTAACGGCTGTTCGACGCTACCACCTGCGATTAGCGATGCGCCGCTGTATGATTTGTCTTATCTGGAAGCGATCCATCATCTTGACAAATTCAAAAATGCACCCGTGCGTTGGGGTGGCGTAATTGTTGACGTCGCCAATGAACAATCGCGCAGTTTGGTGCAAGTGTTGGCTTATCCTTTAAACAGCCAAGGCCGCCCGCTGACCGACCAGCCCTACCAAGGGCGATTTGTCATCACCACGCCAGAGTTTTTAGACCCGGCGGTATATGAAAAAGATACCTCTATCACCATTGCGGGAACCTTGGTGGGCGATATTGAGCGTACCGTAGACAAAAAGACCCTGCGTCTACCGTTATTGACGATTACGGCGATGCATTTATGGCCGGATTATGCCCCCAACTATTATGGTGGTGGGTTTTACGGCGGTTACGGCCCCTATAATGGCTTTTATGGCTATCCGGCCTGGGGCTATTACCGGCCTTTTTTCTACCCTCCGTTCCGTTAAACTAAAGGGGACGCATGCTTACCATTTTTATAGCCAGCCTGGTCTTAGGGTTGTTCGCTGGCCTATTGGCCGGGCTGTTTGGCATCGGTGGCGGTTTGGTCATTGTTCCGGTGCTGGCGTTCTTCTTTAAAGGGCAAGGCTTCCCGCCCGACATCACCTTGCTGATGGCGGTCGCCACCTCGCTTGCAACCATTGCCCTGACTGCGGTTTCTTCCGTGCTGGCGCATCATCGTTTAGGTGCGGTGGTCTGGGCTAAAGTGTCGCGCCTAAGCCCGATGATTATGGTCGGTGCGGCGGCGGGGGCGGTGGTCGCCAAACAAATCCCCGCCGATTCCTTACGTTTGGTTTTGGTGGCGTTCTTGCTTTATGTCGGTACGCAAATGGCTTTCCAGCTCAAGCCTAAACCCGGTGCCGTCAAGCAACCCTTATGGCTGGATATGGGGGCGGCGGCCGTGATTGGCTTAATGTCAGCCATCGTCGGTATCGGTGGCGGCACCCTGACCGTGCCGTATCTGGTCTATGGGCAACTGCCCATGCGCAATGCCGTAGCAATCTCCAGCGCCTGCGGCTTGCCCATCGCGCTTGCCGGAACCGCCAGTTACGCTTTGCTGGGTTGGGATGCGGCGAATTTGCCGGAATGGAGCTTGGGTTATGTGTCCTTGCCCGCGTTTGCCGGCGTGGGTCTGACTAGCATGATGACCGCGCCTATCGGTGCGAAACTCGCCAACAAGCTGCCCGCCGCACAATTGAAACGCTATTTCTCGGTGCTGTTGTGGGTGATGGCGGCCAAGTTGTTGTGGCATTAAAGGTGTTGTTACAATGGCGGCTCACTTTTTAATCTAAGGTTACAGCCCCATGTCAGAATCAGAAAATCCCGATGAGCAGTTCCTGCTCCGTGCCGATGCGCATATCCACTTGGCTAATGAACAACTCAAAGACGCCTCCAGGGATAAAGTCTGCGCGTCCATCATGTTCGCCGCCGCACGGTTTGATGCGTGGATGAACGCCTGCGACCTGCAAACCAGCGGGCAAATGGCCACCCACCGCGACGAAGCCATCGCCTATTTTGTCGGGCAATACCGGTTGATGTTGGAACACCATATGGATGATTACATTGCGAATTTTGCGAAGTATATGGGCGGCGATAATTCGGAGGGGTAATTTTACAGTTTAAAGCCGGAACGGGTTTATGGCCTGTTCCGTAATGTTTTGATTATTTACGGGTTGTCCACGAAAAACACGAAAAAGCACGAAAGGATCCTGAGCATTTATTTGGCTTTGATTGGTCGGAGCAGGACAAAAGCCGTCCTTAAGGTTTCAAAATCGCTATAGGTACTGAAATCGTTACGTAACGGGACAACTTGCGTTACAAAGCGAAAAAAGGCTGGAAGGCCCTTTCAAGTTGCCGCTTATTTTTGCTCACGAAGGCGTTAGTGCGTTTTTTTCGTGCTTTTCGTGGACAATGCGTAACATCAGTTGTAACTTAAAAAACGGGACTGGTTGGTACCGACCCAGCCCCGTTCTAGTTCCTGCATAACGGATTTCATTGAGCAATAACAATAACCTGTTTAAATGACCGGGCCTTCGAAAAAGGTAACCACTAAACTGGATTTTTCGGCATCCGCCGCATTCGCACTTATCTTATTCGCAAGAAAACGTATCTTCACCGTTTGTCCTGCGGTGCAGTTATCCGCACGTTGATAGCTCACACTGCTCCAAGTAGTGCCTGAATCGGTATACTCCCTAATGATGTGGTGATTATTGATGTCTTGTTTTACAGAATTTTTGGTAATCCCATATTGCAAGTCCACTTCCCCTGCCGCACCGCTAGTGGCTAAAGTAATTTGTGCACTAACATTCGAAATTAAGGTGCCTGCCGCCGGACAAACAACGGTGACCGTATTTATAATTGTCGGTTGAGTGGGATCGGTACTGTCAATATTCTTAAAAAGCGTGAACGAGCGGTCAACACCGGTTTGCCCCGCGTAAGCGAGGCTACTGCAGGTTAATGCAGCTAAAACAATCAGATGACGGATAAACATAATAGCTCCTCTATGGATTTAGGTTGAAAAGAACGATATGTGCTTCAAACATATCGTTATCCATACTGGGCTTTTTATTGCCATACATAAAGGGACACTTTACGAAAATATCAGGTATTATTTCACTGACAATTTAATGTTTTCAATATCTTAAAGGTTTGCTAGCTCTAAGGCGGTGGGATAAATGGCTAGCCAAGGCTTCGCGCTATCCAATCACCCCGAAAAAACCACCTCAAACCCCCGCATAAACCCGGCAACCTCCCGCCTGGCCAACACCTCCACTGGCAAAAACAAATCCCCCGCCACCAAACCACGCTCAGCCAAACTTTCCGCTTCGGTGTAAACTGCCGTGACATCATACATTTCCAAGGCGTTAAAAATCGCGGCGGTGTCTTTGTAGCGGCTATATCCCGGTTGTTGCCCGGATTTAAGCTGGAACACGCCATCATCTAGCAGCAGCAAGCTGACGGGCTGGTCGAAGGCGGCGGTGGTTAGGATAATATCGAGCATTTCCTGCACAAACGCGCCGCTATGGGCGGGTTGGCGCAGGATGAACAAATAATTTTTCATCTCATCCCCAGACGATAAAACGGTCGGCTTCCAACGTGGCGGCAAGCAGTTGGCCTAATCCGGCGATGCGGAAACCGTCCGCCAAGTCATTGTCTTGTTTGCCTTGGCGCCAGGCCTCATCGGCACACAACAAGCCGCGCCGTTGCGCGGCGGAAATGCACACCGCCAAGTCGATTTGGTGTGCCTGTGCCAATGCTTGCCATTGCTGGGTTTGTGAGGGTTCGTCATCGGGTGGCGTGGCGTATTTCAGCGCGTGATAAATACCATCATGATAAAAAAACACTTGCACGATTTGGTGGCCTTGCATGACGGCGGCTTTGATGAACGCGCAAGCGGTACGTCCGGCATTGGATTGGTAAGGGCTGGAGTTGATTTGTAGGGCGAATTTCATAGTTTGTATGGCGCGGTCAGGGGGGTGATGATTTATAATCGTGGCTATTATTTTACAAGTTTGTGTATCATGAAAACTATCTCTGGCTTAATTGGTCTTGTAGTTTATCTTTCTGTCCCAGATCTATTTTCCGACACCCCACCATGAAATGTAAACTTGCCACTATCCCTTTGGCCTTAAGCCTCGCGTTATTTCCTGCCCCGCAGCAAGCGCTTGAAATCAGTAAAATCGACCTGCCTGACCTAGGCGATTCTTCCGGCACATTGATTACCGCCGAAGAAGAGAAAGAATTGGGGGAAGCTTTTTTCCGCAGCCTCCATTCCCAAATCACCATCAGCCAAGATGCCGAAATCCAACAATATATCCAGACCCTAGGGCAACGCTTGGTCGAGCATAGCGATATGCCCAGCCATCCGTTTTATTTTTTCGTGGTCATGGAAAATGACATCAATGCGTTTGCCGGCCCCGGCGGCTATATCGGCGTCAATTCGGGGTTGATTTTAATGACGGAAGCCGAAAGCGAACTGGCTTCGGTCATGGGGCACGAAATTGGCCACGTCACCCAACGGCATTTGTACCGTAGCGCGGAAGCCGCCAGCCGCTTGTCCATCCCGACCATGGCGGCGACTTTGGCGGCCATTTTGTTGGGCACGCAGTCAGCGGCGGCGGCGCAGGCGGCGATTGTCGCCATCCAGGCGGGCAGCGTCCAGTTCCAGATCAATTTCACCCGCGAACACGAAGAAGAAGCTGACCGTGTCGGTATGCAAACTTTGGCAGGGGCGGAATTTGACCCGCGCAGCATGCCGACGTTCTTTGAGCGCCTACAGCAATCCACCAGGTTTTACGGGCAAAACGTCCCTGAATTTTTACGCACCCACCCGGTCACCGCGTCGCGGATTTCCGACACGCGCGGACGGGCGGAAACGTATCCGTATAAACAATATCCCGATTCGTTGGGCTATCAACTGACCAAAGCGAAAATCAGGGTGATGACAGGGCTGAACGATACGGACACGCTGAATTTTTTCCAATCGCGTCTGAACCAAGGAACCGATGACCAACGCCTGGTCGCCCGTTATGGTTTGGGTTTGGCCATGCTGAAATTGCAGAAATTTAAGGAGGCGGAAGCCATCCTGCAAGATTTGCACAAGGCCTATCCCCGTCAAGTCCAATATACCTCAGCTCTAGCGCGGACAGCGTTGGACAGCCGTGATTTCAGCACCGCCGTATTGCGCTACAAAAAGCTGGCGGAAGATTATCCGGAAAATGAAGCCATCAAGCTGGATTACATTAACGCCTTGATCAAAGTTGGAAAACCTGAAGAGGCTAAAGATAATTTGGCGTTGCTCAACCCCGCGACGCAACGCTTGCCGATTTATTGGGAATTGCTTGCGCAAGTTTATAGTTATCTGAAACAACCCGCCGAATCCCACCGTTACTTGGCGGAATATTATTATGTGACCGGGCAAATCCGAGAAGCCATTCTACAGATCAGGCTGGCGCAAAAATCCAAAGGCCTGACGGCACAATTGTCTTCCATCTTGGCTGACCGGCTAAACTTTTTCCTGACCCAGGAATATGAAATCCGTCGTAGCCGATAGCCGATAGCCGATAGCCGATAGCCGATGGTGAAAAATGGTCATGCGGTTGGTTATACGGATTTTAAGCCCATTCTGAACCCAAGCTTAACAAAACGCAGTCCTTGCCGATTATTTTAAAAAATTTTAATTTTGTCGACTCGCTAACAAATTATATTTATTGGATTTTTTTTTTATTACAGAATTTTTACAGCTAAACTGTTTCCGTTTCATAGACAAGGTGGTTTTTCTCAGGATACAATAACGCACCTTTTAGAGAGTTAGACAGCGTAAAAGCTGGCTAAAAAGGGGGAGGAGGAGCCGAAAGGCTCAAATATAACAATAATAAAAAATCAGTCAAATTAGTTGAGTTGGGTTAAATTTTTTAACTAATAATAACAATAATAAAGACTCAATACGCCCGCTTTATGCGGGCTTTTTATTGCCTGCCGTTTTAGGGCAGTTGACTGTCAATGCCTTTGGCTTATGTCTGGGGGTACCGGAAGGTCAGCAGCCATCCCCTCCCATGCACTGGTTGACTTCCACCGTAATATGCGAGAGCTTCCCTAAACCTTGTAGCCTATAAAAAGGTTTGAGCAACGCCTTATAATAGTCCGGTGATTGGGGGTGGTGCGACACCAGCGAAACGATCACCGCAAAATGCCCTGGCCCTACGCACCAAATATGCAAGTCGGCGACCCGGTTGTCGGCGTCCTGTTCAATCGCCTGCTGTATTGTGGTTTTGTAATGCAGATCCAGGCTTTCATCTGTCAGCACCGGGCTGGTTTCGCGGACCAGCGAGTGGGACCAACGGGCAATGATTAATGCGCCGACGATGCCCATAGCCGGGTCTAGCCAATTCAAACCATAATATTTACCCGTAGCTAAAGCGATAATCGCCAGTACGGAAGTCAATGCGTCCGCCAGCACATGTGCGTAAGCGGCTTTAAGGTTATGGTCTTGGTGGTGATGTTCATGGGGATCATGATGATGGGCGTGGTTATGGTCATGGCCGTGATGGTCTTTAAGCAACAAGGCGCAAAGGACATTCACCAACAACCCTACTCCGGCGACAATAATCGCCTCGTCAAAATGGATCTCCCTAGGATGTAAAATTCGCTCGCCCGACTCAACCAGCATCATAATCGCCACCACGCCCAGGGCAATGGAGCTGGCAAACCCGCCCAGCACCCCGACTTTGCCAGGGCTGAATGCAAAGGTGTGGTCATCTGCGTGGAGCCGGGAATAGCGGTAAGCGAACAGCGTGATCACAAACGCCGCGACATGCGTCGCCATATGCCAGCCATCCGCCAGCAAAGCCATCGAGCCAAAAACCGTACCGGCGGCGATTTCCAATACCATCATTAAAAACGTCAGCACCAACACCTGCCACGTGCGCCGCTCGCCTTTTTTATTGATCACCGCAAAATCATGGTGATGCTGCAAATCTTTGAGTTTTCGTGAGTGCATGTGGTGGTTCCAATTTTGATGATGGCTGTTTGGTGGTTGTTCCTGCTTATGCTTTATACCATTGCATTTGCCGATTTATCAAACGCCCAAGTGCTTGGGCAATATTTTTTGCATATGGGCCGATGTCCACCCGTTACAAAAAGTTTACACCCTCGTTTCCAAACAGCAACAAATCACCCAATACCTAGGCGCCGGAACCCAAACAATCGACGACATGATAAAAACCGCCAAACAGGCTATCGCTCCACCCTACAAGAATACCGCACCGCCTTACTCACCGCTTGCCGACCGGAAAAATCGATGTGTGGGGTTTTAGGTCTTACGGGGGCTAGGAAAGTATATTAAGATTGCGGTTAGTTTACTTTTGGCTATTGGTAGATTCAATTCCGAAGTGCAATCCTTGTGCTCCTGCGACTTTTTGCAATGTGCCAGCAAAAAACACGCCGGTTCCGGTGCCCCCTTGTAGGTATTAGGAAGCCCACTGTCTTCTAGGCGGGCAACAACCCGCTTGAGAGGGGGCATTTCTGCTTGGTGAAACTGTTGGCCTTCGCATGGTTGGCCTGCTTGACGATGTTTTGCCCGTCATGGGTAAACATCGGCTCGGTAAGCCCTAGATTATTCGCCACTGTTGGGCCCATCCTGATCCGCACGCTCACGGTGCCTGTCCTTTAAATTATGCCGTATATTTGTTGCGGACGGCCGGGGCAAGATCATTTTTGGCCTGTGCTGAAATGGCATGATAAAAAAACAGAAGCGTTCGCCACCAATCCTTGCCACTTAAAAGTGGGATCAAATTACTAGGCAATTAGCAAAGCATTTATGACCAATGAAAAAATACTTTTAGCAAATGGTATTCTGGACTATTTTGGCAAGCACAGTTTGCCTCCCCCTGTTATCGTAGGAGGGGTAGGCGGGTCTGGGACGCGCTTGATTGTTAAGCTATTGCGTGAAATGTCTATTCAAATGGGCGAAAATGTTAACGTCTCTGAAGATGCAAAAGAGTTTATTGGTATTTATGACGCGCACATAACAGCTTATTTGTTAAAACAATTTATCGATATGCCTGTTTTTCAGGCGGACTTGCTATCAGCTATCAAAGCGCATCGCCAGAACATGGTGTCCGGGAATTGGGGGTGGAAAAATCCAAGGACTATATATCTTCTTCCTATACTCGACAAACTTATGCCAAGCTTTAATTATATTCATGTTATTAGGGATGGTCTTGAAATGGTTGGCTCCTCTAATAAAAATCAACTAGAAAAATATCAAAGTTGTTTGCTAAGTTCAGAGCAAGTCATGTTGCCATCTGACATCCGGGCGATATTGTTTTGGGCAACCGTTAATCAATCCGCCTCAAATTATGGCATTGCTCATATGGGTGAAAGATATATGTTGCTGCGTTTTGAAGACGTATGCAGTGATCCAACTGAGGCGATGCGGCCTATAGCTGAACGTCTTGGTTTGGTATTGCCAAAAAAGTGGAATGAAACCATTAGGCTGCCTGAAAAAAGAAAGGAGAAAATACGGATTGATAATTTGGGCCAAATACTGGCTGTAAGCGGGGATGCCTTAAAGAGGTTTGGTTATCCGTACTGATTTTGGCCGTATCGTCGTTAAATACCTGTTTTAATGATGATGGGTTTGTCGTTGTTTATGGGCCTATTATTTTTGTTATCGGTTAAATTAATAACTGATGTTACGCAGACGTTTGCTGCGGTTTGAAAATAAATAATAACTGGCGTTACTGCGTAACGTCAGTTAATAAGTTGTCTCCAGGGGGGGCTTAAAAACATCCGGGAGAATATGTGGCCATTTCATTAGCCATTATTATTTTCTCCAGCCGCTACAATCCCAGTTTAATAGTTTTTCTATGCGGGATAGTTCATCTTCATAAATATCAAGCAAAAAGTTTTTTTCTTCTATGCGCATATCGCCAATATATGGGGTTGCGAAAATGGTTTGTCTTTCAATGGGGGTGAGTTTTTCAACACCCAAAAATCCAAACACTTCATCAAGGGTTTTTTGGGGGCTTGTTTTTAAATCTTCGTGCCGTAGTACCAATGTGTTGGCTTTGGGGAAATGGCGCCACATTTTTTGCAATTGCTTGCTATAAAATCCCCGGTCAATGTACGAATAAACCCTATGTTGAAAAGGCAATGCTTCCTGGCATCTCCGCTGTTCATTATAAATGGCCTCCCAAAAACTAAGCCTTTCCTTGTTTTTACTGAACTCCATGTTCCAGTGTGAAAACGCCCTTTCTATAGGGTTTCTTAAGATAAGGATGATTTTCATTGCCGGATTATATTGCCAAATGCGCTTGGGTGCGTTTTGCCAATACATGTAAATGGGGGTGCATTCACCTAATAAAGCGTGTGTCGGATTTGGAGGGAACGCCCTGTGGTAGAGTGAATAGTCGACGGTGTTTTGGGTAAAGAAAGATTCATTATCGAAAAAATGCACCTCTTTTGGAATTGCCATGCAAATTTCCGGGTGCAATTTAAGGTAAGCATGTAAAGCCGTTGTGCCTGCTTTTTGGGCGCCAGCTATTAAAAAATTGACTTTTTTTTCCATAAGAAAAATGATGAGTTGGCCAAAAAATGATCCCCTAAGCCCCAGGCAATTTTTTAGATATAACCGCAGTATTTAAGGTCTTCCTCTATCATGCTGAAAAATTCATCAGGTAATTCAATTTGCTTGGTTTTAGATGTGTCAATTTTTTCGTGGATATATTCAGGCGATAATTTTTTGTTGCCGACACCGTCTAGCATTGTTTGTTCGTATTGGACGCCTAGAAACTGGCAGATTTCCATTAATACGGCTTGAGGTTGATGCAATAGCGTTTCGAACCTGACGCATAGGTTATTGGCATGGTGGTTTGAAAAAAATTGGTAACATTCAACAGAATATTTCCAGCGTTTACATGCCATTTCCATCGGTTGCCCCGTCCTCCGTACTTTTGAGTTTACGCATGTCCTGCCGTCCCGCAAAATAAATATTATTTTTGTATTTTTCAGGTAATCATTAAAAAATGTGTCCAGTACGTTGATGGTTTGTCCGGGGTTGGCGGCATTATGGTCTTCCAATCCAAATAGTTGTTCGGTGGTGATTTTGTTGCCCCATAGGGAATTTGGATGGTTGCCGGCCATTTGCTTGCAGGCCGAGATGAATGCCGTTGCACGTTGGTGGAACATCCCGTCGCCTTGATAGGGGAGCTCTTTGCCCATCAGGTAGGCGACCGAAAACAGCTCAAAGCCAACTTCCAATTTTGGGTGATAATCAAGTAATCCCGCCATCAGGCTGGTCCCTCCCCGTCCTGCGCCGACAATCAGGAAGTTAACGTTATTATTGTCTGGCATTTTCTCTCCTTGCTTTTTACGAAGGCTCAAATGGGGTTTATAGGGCTGCTGGCGATGTAGTATATTGCCTAATGGCAGTTAATTGAATAAGCGGGGCCCCCACATTAACCTTGATGTTGGCAACGGCCAAGCGTGCTTGTTCCATATTTTAAGTGATGGCTTATTTAGGGTTTCTTTATGTTAGTTTCAGTGCACATACCAAAGACTGGCGGAACTTCTTTCCAGGAGTTTTTAAAATTACATTTTAAGGAGGGGCTTTTCCTTGATTATGTTGATAAGCCAATGTCAAAAGATTCGGATACCAGGAACAAGGAGGCAATGGAAAATCAGGCGAATTCAAAAGATTGCACCTATGACTGTGTCCATGGGCATTTTTTGCCGGTCAAATATGACGTGGCTGAAAAAAATAATGTCTTTGCCGTATGGTTTAGGGATCCAGTGGAACGTGTCATTTCGCGGTTTTATCATGGTAAAAGGAATGTCAATGGCCATCTGGTTACCGAGTCGATGTCTTTAGAAGAGTTTTGTGAAATAGAGCGTCTTAATAATCTATATGAAAAATATTTATGGAATTTTTCTATCAACAAATTCGATTTTATTGGGATCACTGAAGATTATGACAATAGCTTGCAGCTATTCCGAAAACAATTGGGCATAAATGCCTTGGGTAGGTTTCATGCCAACGCAAACCCTAACAAAATGAAGGATACATATGAAATCACTACAGATTTAAGAAAAACTATTCTTAATGCCAACCGGCAGGATTATGAAATTTATCGCGAGGCGCTTGATATCAATAATAAATTAAAAAAGAAGTTTTTGGTTTAAGGGCCGGTGCGCAGTATTCCGTAGAGGCCACCACGCAGCCAGGCCTTTTTGCGTTGCCAGCCAAGCCGTTCACTGGCAAACCCGCTGGTTTATGGATGCTAAACCGGGGGTCTGGGTGGCATCACCCTGCTATCAGGGGCGGACGGGTAGAACCAAAAACAATCCGATAAGCCATTTTCCGGTTATGATTGTCCGTTAGAAATATTTGAAATTATCTGTCTTTCAGACCCAAAAATGAAGGTAAATAACAATGATGGAATGGTTGCTTGCTCCGCTGGCATATTTGATTGGTTCAGTTTGTAGTGCGATTATTGTTTGCCGCTTGATGGGGTTGCCTGATCCTCGTGAGCAGGGGTCGGGAAATCCTGGGGCGACAAATGTGATGCGTTTTGGTGGTAAAAAAGCGGCGGGTATTACGCTATTGGGTGATTTGCTAAAAGGTTTGGCCCCTGTCTATGGCGCAAAATTACTGGGCGTGCCTATGGAGCTATTGGCGATTACCGGATTGGCGGCTTTTATGGGGCATTTGTACCCGGTGTTTTTTGCTTTCAAAGGTGGCAAAGGTGTCGCCACGTCAGTCGGTGTGTTGCTCGGTTTTTCTTGGATATTGGGGTTGTCGGTTATGGTAACCTGGGTTTTGGTTTATAAGATAGGCAAAATTTCATCCTTATCGGCGTTGGTCGCTTCATTGCTTTCGCCATTTTTTGCATGGTTTATTCTCGGCGACCTAAACATAGTTGGTGCTGCAGCCGTGATGATGGTGTTTTTGCTTTGGCGGCATAAAACCAATATCCAACGCTTGTTAGCAGGAGAAGAGAGCTAGGGAATTCTTAAACATGGGATTGGTTTGGGTTGTTTGTTTGGCAGGCCCATCACTGGCAATGTGATAATTCGCCCATGGGCCAGCGCGGCCTGGCAAAAATCCGTAAATCTTGCTGCTGTCCTGCTAGTAAGCGTTGGCAGCCAGCATAAGCAATCATTGCGCCGTTGTCGGTACAAAACTGTGGTCTTGGAAAATAGATGTCCGCCTTTTCTTTTAAGACCATTTCGGTCAGTGCAGCACGGATTTGCTTGTTGGCGCTGACACCGCCCGCAACCACCAATCTGGCCAGGCCGGTCTGCTGCAAGGCGCGTCTGCATTTGATAACCAGGGTTTCAGATACGGCAGTTTGAAAGGCTTCTGCAATATCGGCTTTATCTTGTGCCGACTTTTCAGAGGCGTTGAAGGTGTTGAGGGTAAAGGTTTTTAAGCCGCTGAAACTGAAGTCCAAGCCTGGGCGATCCGTCATGGGGCGCGGAAATGTGAAGGCCGGCTTGCCATGTCCGGCAAGTTCTGACAGCTTGGGCCCGCCTGGATAACCTAGCCCTAGCAATTTTGCGGTTTTGTCAAAAGCTTCGCCAGCGGCATCATCTAGCGATTCGCCTAGCAGTTGATAATCACCAATTCCTGCCACCCGCACCAATAGGGTGTGGCCGCCAGAGATCAGTAGGGCGACAAACGGGAACTGCGGCGCATTTTCTTCGAGCATTGGCGCGAGCAAGTGGCCCTCCATGTGGTGGACGGCAATCGCCGGAACTCGCCACGCCCATGCCAAGCTCCGTGCAGTTGCTGCGCCCACCAGTAAGGCGCCCATGAGGCCGGGGCCTGCGGTGTAGGCTATGCCGCCAATCATGCGGCTGGATAAATGGCTGTCGAGCAATGTTTGTTTGATTAGCGGGACTAACTTGCGGATATGGTCACGCGATGCCAGTTCCGGGACGACGCCGCCGTACTCGCTGTGCATGTCGATTTGGCTGTATAAAAAATGGCTTATCAAGCCTTGTTTAGGGTGGTAAATGGCGACACCCGTCTCATCGCAAGAAGTTTCTATGCCTAAAACGTACATTGAGTTTTTGAAAATGGCTAAAGTAAAGGTATAATTCAGGGCTTTTTAGCTCAGCCGCTAACTGGGCTAGCCAAATTTAATATTAACATACTTGGAACAACATAATGCCGTCAGTAAAAATTAAAGAAAACGAACCTTTTGACATTGCCATTCGCCGTTTTAAACGCGCTTGTGAAAAAGCGGGTGTTTTAGCAGAAGTCCGCCGTCGTGAGTTTTATGAAAAACCAACGGCAGAGCGCAAGCGCAAAGGTGCGGCGGCCGTTAAAAGGCACTTGAAAAAATTGGCTCGTGAGCGTTATGCCTTGAAAAACCTGCGTCGTGGCCGTCCTGCACTCTGATTATGGGCGACTTATTGACAGACCGCATCAAGGGTGAAATGAAAGCCGCTATGAAAAGCGGCGACAAAGCGCGGTTGGGTGTGATTCGTCTAATGTTGTCAGCCATTAAGCAAGTCGAAGTGGATGAGCGTATTGTTTTAGACGACCAGCGCACTATTGCCGTGTTAGATAAAATGGTCAAACAGCGCCGTGAGTCCATTCGGCAGTATGGCGATGCTGGCCGCGATGACCTGGTTGCTGTTGAAGAGGCCGAGGTTCTGGTGATCCAGGATTTTCTGCCGCAAGCCCTGTCTGAAGTTGAGATTGACCAAATGATCAGTGCTGCCGTTGCGCAATCTGGAGCGGCTTCTGTTAAGGACATGGGTAAGGTCATGGGGTTGTTGAAAAATGCCATGCAAGGCCGCGCTGATATGTCTGTGGTAGGTGCCAAGATCAAGGCGGCGCTGGCTGAATAAGTATTTTTTGTCCTGGTAGCTATGTCCGGTGGCAGAATTCCCCGCGCATTTATTGATGACCTGTTGGCGCGGGTTGATATTGTCGAGTTAATTGACTCGCACGTCCCCCTAAAGAAAACGGGTGCTAATTATGTTGCCCGTTGTCCTTTCCACACCGAAAAAACCCCTAGTTTTTCTGTAAATAGCAATAAGCAGTTTTTCCATTGTTTTGGTTGCGGCGCTAGTGGTAATGCCATCAGTTTTTTGATGGATTTTAATCACCTTGATTTTGTTGAGGCGGTTGAGGATCTGGCTGCATTTGCAGGGCTTGATGTGCCCAGGGAAAATGCCTCGGCCACACTAGCCCAGGATAAAGTCGATCTGCAGGGACTCTATGATTTAATGGGGCGGGTCGCTGAATTTTATGTCCAGCAATTGCGCGCGAGTGCGGCAGGAAAGCACGCGGTGGCATATTTAAAAAAGCGTGATGTTAGTGGTGAAGCCGCCAAAACGTTTATGCTGGGTTATGCACCACAAGACTGGCAGGAGTTGGCCAAGCGTTTTAATCAGCGTGAGCTATTGGATGCTGGCTTGCTGGGAAGTAATGACAATGGCGGTCTATATGCCCGCTTCCGTCATCGGGTCATGTTTCCAATCCGTGACAAGCGTGGGCGTGTCATCGGTTTTGGCGGGCGGGTCTTGGATGATTCTTTGCCAAAATACTTGAATTCTCCAGAAACACCCTTATTTCATAAAGGCCGTGAAGTGTATGGCCTGTATGAGTTGCTGAAGAAAAACGCCAAGCCGCCACGCATTTTATTGGTAGAAGGCTATATGGATGTTATCGCCTTGGCGCAACTGGGTGTTGATTATGCGGTGGCTGCGTTAGGGACGGCAACTTCGCAGGCGCATTTGGAATTGTTGTTCCGTTACACATCGGAGCTGGTATTCTGTTTTGATGGGGACAATGCGGGCAGGGAAGCGATTTGGAAAGCCATGGAGGCGGCTTTTTCGGTTTTGCAGGATGGCCGGCAAATTCGGGTTATGTTGTTGCCGCCACCCCATGACCCTGATTCTTGGGTGCGTGAGCAGGGTGTTGAAAGGTTTGTTGGGCATATGCAGGATTCCCAGGTTTTGTCCGACTATTTTTTTGGGCATTTGACCCAAGAATACAATCTAAATGAAATGGAAGGGCGTGCGCAATTTGTCAATAAAGCCAAGCCGTATCTTGCAAGATTACCGGATAGCCTATTCAAGGAAATGATGTTTGCCAAGTTGCAGGAGCTGGGTAAGGTTGATGTTGCCGAGAAGAGGGTTGTGCCTGATCGGTTTCCAAGCCGTCCGCCGCAAAAAAATAGCCGCCCCCCTTTGGAGCGGCAAACGTTAGCCATGCTGGTGCAAAATCCAGGTTTGCTTGAAGTGCTGGAAGAGAAGGGCGTGGACTGGGAGGGGCTGGATTTTAAGGGTGCCGATAAATTCAAATCCATATTGAAAGTGATGCTTGCCAAAAAACCCGTCAATACCGGCGTTTTGTTGGAGTATTATAGGGATAGTGCCGATGAGGGGATTGTCAAGCAGTTGATGTCAACAAAATTGGAGGTTCCGCTGGCAGGGATAGAAGCGGAGTTTTGCGGGGCTTGGGATAGGCTGCTCGAACACGCGGCGGATGTCCGCTTTGATCGCCTGTTGGTTAAGTTGCAAAGGGAAGGTTTAAGTCAACAGGAAAAAGAGGCTTTCCAAAAATTATCGATGGATAGGATAAGAAAATAACAGGGCGCGGGTATAAAACTGGAAAATTTGTAGTATAATGACCAGTTCAGCAGAGTGGTGCTGGATTAGGGTATTCAGTGAGAAGACAATGAATCAAGAACAACAGCAGTCCCAGCTTAAACAATTGATAGCTAAAGGCAAAAACCAGGGTTACCTGACTTATGCCGAAGTTAACGATCATTTGCCCAGTGATATTGCTGATCCTGAGCAGATTGAAGAAATCATCGGTTGGATCAATGACATGGGCATTCAAGTCTATGAGGTCGCCCCTGATGAAGATTCCCTGATTACTGATTCGGCCACAGTCACCACGGATGACGAGGATGCTGAAGAAGTTGCGGCATTGGCTTCTGTTGATAGTGAATTTGGCCGGACCACTGATCCAGTGCGCATGTATATGCGTGAAATGGGCTCAGTCGAGTTGTTGACCCGTGCGGATGAATTGAAAATTGCCAAGCGTATTGAAGAAGGGCAGCACCAATTGGTCAAATCCATTTCCCGTTCTTGTGTGGTGGTTGAAGATTTCTTGCAGTCATTTGATAATATATCGGGGGAAGAAGGTGGCGTCCGCTTAACTGACCTTATCTCTGGATTTGTCGATTTGACCGAACCGGAGGATTTGATCGCCGCCCAGCCAGCCGGTGAAGTGGCCGTCGATGCGTCGGCTGAAGATGAGCTGAAGGGATTGGCTTACGAAGAAGTCCTAGAGAAAGTTGAGGCGTTAAGGCAGCAGTTGGGCGTGGCTTCCGATGCCATAAAGCATTATGGTTATGTCAGCGAGAAGACCGAAACTGCTTTTGAAGTTTTGGCTGAATTGTTTATGGAGTTTAAATGGACTCCCCAATACTTAAAAAAACTGACTGGCATTATCCCTAATGGTGTTGCCGCAGTGCGTGAGCAGGAAAGGCTTATTCTGGAAATTTTTACGAAATATGCCAAAATGCCACGGAAAAATTTCATTATTTCGTTTACAGACCACGAGTCTGATCCAGCTTGGCTAGATCAATTTTTGCAACCAGGACATGAGTACGCGGATGGCCTGAAGCCGCATGAAAAAGAATTAAGGAAAGCGCAGAAAACACTGGCTGATATCGAGGCGCAATATGGCTTGACCATTAATGGCCTAAAAGACATAAACCGGCGCATGTCAATTGGTGAAGCCAAGGCGAGGCGCGCTAAAAAGGAAATGATCGAAGCTAACTTAAGGCTGGTGATTTCCATCGCCAAAAAATACACCAACCGTGGCTTGCAGTTTTTGGATTTGATTCAGGAAGGCAATATCGGATTGATGAAAGCCGTCGATAAATTTGAATATCGTCGTGGTTATAAATTTTCGACCTATGCGACATGGTGGATACGCCAAGCGATAACCCGCTCTATTGCCGACCAAGCCCGGACGATCCGTATTCCGGTTCATATGATCGAAACGATCAACAAACTGAACCGTATCTCACGGCAGATTTTGCAAGAAATGGGGCGGGAAGCCACCCCTGAAGAGTTGGCCGAACGTATGGAAATGCCAGAAGATAAGGTCCGTAAGGTCTTGAAAATAGCCAAAGAACCTATTTCCATGGAAACGCCAATAGGTGATGATGAAGATTCCCATTTGGGGGATTTTATCGAGGATGGTAAAGTACTGTCTCCAGTTGAGGCGGCTACCATAGCCGGTTTGCGGGAATCGACGCAAAACGTCCTGGCCGGGCTGACTGCACGTGAAGCGAAAGTGTTGCGCATGCGTTTTGGCATCAACATGAATACCGACCATACCTTGGAAGAAGTCGGTAAACAGTTTGATGTGACGCGTGAACGGATACGTCAGATCGAAGCCAAAGCCTTGAGGAAATTAAGGCACCCCTCCCGCTCAGAACAGCTAAGATGCTTTCTGGATGGGGAATAAGCAATGAAACAAAGGGCCATTAGCTCAGTTGGTTAGAGCGTCCGACTCATAATCGGCAGGTCGTAGGTTCAAGTCCTACATGGCCCACCACAATAAGTTACAAGGCTGCATATGCAGCCTTTCGTCTATCTGGGTTTTATTTTCTACGAGGCTGTAACATGAGCAATAACTTCATTTTTACATCAGAATCCGTTTCCGAAGGCCATCCCGATAAGGTCGCGGACCAGATTTCCGATGCCGTATTGGATGCCTTATTGGTGCAAGACCCTAAATCACGGGTTGCGTGTGAAACCTTGGTCAAAACCGGAATGGTCGTATTGGCGGGGGAAATTACCACCAATGCGTGGGTGGATATGGAAGCTCTGGTCCGCAAAGTCGTTTGCGATATTGGCTATGACAATGGCGAAATCGGTTTTGACGGACAAAGCTGCGCGGTATTGAACGCCATCGGCAAACAATCTGCCGATATCGCCATGGGTGTTGATGAAAGCGATAACCATGAGCAAGGTGCGGGCGACCAAGGTTTGATGTTTGGCTATGCCAGCAATGAGACCGATGTGTTAATGCCAGCCCCAATCACCTATTCGCATCTGTTAGTCAAACGCCAGGCGGAAGTCCGTAAAAATAAATCCTTGCCTTGGTTGCGCCCTGATGCCAAGAGCCAAATCACTTTCCGTTACGAGGACAACAAGCCCGTAGCGATTGATGCCGTAGTCCTGTCCACCCAACATTCGCCAGACATCAGCCAAAAAGCCCTGTATGAAGCGGTGATGGATGACATTATCCTGCATGTATTGCCTAAAGAATGGCTGCATAAAAACACCAAGTACTTCATCAATCCGACCGGGCAATTCGTGATTGGCGGCCCTGTTGGTGATTGCGGCTTGACAGGCCGTAAAATCATCGTGGACACCTACGGTGGCATGGCACGGCACGGTGGCGGTGCGTTTTCCGGTAAAGACCCTTCCAAGGTTGACCGTTCAGCCGCTTATATGGCGCGATATGTCGCCAAAAACATTGTTGCCGCCGGATTGGCGGAGCGTTGTGAAATCCAAGTTTCTTATGCAATTGGCGTTGCCGAGCCGACTTCCATCAGCGTGGAGACTTTTGGCACCAGCAAACTTAGCGAAGACCGCTTGGTGCAAATTGTCAGGGACACTTTTGACTTGCGCCCTAAAGGCCTGATCGCCATGCTTGACCTATTAAAACCGATTTATCAAGCCACTGCTGCTTATGGGCACTTTGGCCGTACCGAAGATAGCTTTAGCTGGGAAAAAACCGATAAAGTTGACGCATTAAAAGCGGCGGCTGGCATTTAAACATTTAAGGGCATAGACAAAAATGAGCGGACAAGATTATAAAGTAGCCGATATGGCATTGGCCGAATGGGGCCGTAAGGAAATCAATATCGCCGAAACCGAAATGCCTGGTTTGATGGCGTTGCGTACGGAATTCGGTGCGCAACAACCATTGAAGGGTGCGCGTATCGCAGGTTGCTTGCACATGACCATCCAAACGGCGGTTTTGATCGAAACATTGACGGCTTTGGGCGCGGAAGTGCGCTGGTCATCCTGCAATATCTTCTCGACCCAAGACCATGCCGCCGCCGCCATAGCGGCTGCCGGAGTCCCGGTGTTTGCCTGGAAAGGCGAGACTGAAACCGAAGCCGAGTGGTGCATCGAACAAACTATTATTGGCTCTAACGGCTGGCGGCCTAACATGATATTGGATGATGGCGGTGACCTCACCAATATGATGCATGACCATTTTCCTGAATTGATGGCTGACGTCAAAGGCTTGTCGGAAGAAACCACCACCGGAGTGTTGCGGTTGTACGAGCGGGTCACCAAAGGCACGCTGAAAGTCCCGGCATTTAACGTCAACGACTCGGTCACCAAATCCAAGTTCGATAACCTTTATGGTTGCCGCGAATCCTTAGTGGACGGCATCAAACGCGCCACTGACGTGATGATCGCCGGTAAAATCGCCGTGGTTTGCGGTTATGGCGATGTCGGTAAAGGCTGTGCACAATCCTTGCGGGGCTTGGGCGCAACCGTTTGGATCACTGAAATTGACCCGATTTGCGCCCTGCAAGCGGCAATGGAAGGTTACCGCGTGGTCACGATGGAAGATGCGGCGCCAATTGCCAACATTTTCGTCACCGCCACCGGCAACTTCAACATCATCCGCCATGAACACATGGTGGCGATGCGCGACCAAGCGATAGTCTGCAACATAGGGCATTTCGATGCCGAAATCGACATCGCGTCATTGCGCCAGTACACTTGGGAAAACATCAAGCCACAAGTTGACCACGTTGTCTTCCCGGACGGCAAGCGTCTGATTATCCTGGCGGAAGGCCGCTTGGTTAACTTGGGCTGTGCAACAGGGCATCCTAGTTTCGTGATGTCCAATTCATTCTGCAACCAAGTGTTGGCACAAATTGAACTGTGGAATAACGCCGAGCAATATGAAAACAAAGTTTACATATTGCCGAAAAAACTGGATGAAAAAGTCGCGAGATCGCATCTGCAACAATTGGGTGTGAATTTGACGGTTTTGACCGAAGAACAGGCTAAATATATCAGTGTTCCGGTTGAAGGGCCATACAAGGCTGACCATTACCGTTATTGATCACCAGTCAGTTTTTGTAGGTTGGGTTAGCGTAGCGTAACCCGACATTTTGGGACTACGATGTTGGGTTAGGCTACGCTAACCCAACCTACATCCATCAAAATGCAAATACAAAAAACCCATCCACAGTTGTTCAGCTTTGAATTTTACCCGCCCAAAACAGAAGAAGGGGCGGCCAGTTTGCATGCGGTCCGTAGCCAACTGGCAAAGCTCAATCCCGATTTCTTCTCGGTGACCTTTGGTGCTGGCGGTTCCACCCGCGACAAAACCTTTGATACGGTCATTGATATTCAGGCCAAGGGCATAGCCGCCGCGCCGCATTTGTCGTGTGTCGCTTCCACCAAAGCCAATATCCGCGCCATCCTTAAGGATTACCTTGACCACGGCATCAGCAAAATTGTCGCCTTACGCGGCGATTTGCCGTCCGGCATGATGTCCGCAGGGGAATTCCGTTATGCCAACGAACTGGTCGAATTTATCCGCCAAGAAACCGGAGACCATTTCCAAATCCATGTTGCCGCCTATCCTGAAATCCATCCACAAGCCGCCAATGGCAATGATGATTTTAAAAATTTCAAGCGCAAAGTTGAAGCGGGGGCGGATGCCGCGATCACCCAATATTTCTACAACGCCGAAGCTTATTTTTATTTTGTCGACAGGTGCGCAAAAAACGGCGTGGATATTCCGATTGTTCCGGGCATCATGCCTATTACCCAATACACGCAGTTGTTCCGGTTTTCGGAAATGTGCGGGGCGGATATTCCGCGCTGGATGAGGAAGCGTCTCGAAGGTTACGGTGACGACCGTGCCGCGATCCAAGCCTTTGGTCTGGAATTGGTGACCAACCTTTGCCAACGTTTGCTGGACAATGGTGCGCCCGGACTGCATTTTTACACAATGAACCAAGCGGCACCCACGGTTGCGATATTGGAAAACCTTAAGCTCTGAAAGTGCCAATAGCCTGGGTTGGCGGCGGATTATTTTTTTAGTTTGCCGCTGTCTATGGGCCTGCCATGCAATTCTGAAAAAATATCGCTGTCCTGCCCAAATTCCTCAGGTGCGTCATCTTGAGCGGGGCTTTCTTTTAAATCGGATGTTTTTTGAGCTTTAGGGCTACCGTCAATCGGGCCTTCAAGGTCGGAAAGCTCGGCATCAATGGATTTTATCGTGTTGTTAGGTTTTGGGGCTTCTTTAGGCCGGGAATAATCAAGTGGTTTGTTGCTTATGGTAACGGGCGACGAATTCAAGGACTTAGCCGGATCCGTAATGGTGAGTGGCGTATAAGGCAAATATTCACGCGCGATCAATTTCGATAACGCGTCATAAAATTCCAAATAGAATTTGGGTGTGACAATCCCGCTATCCACCCATTCTTCCGTCCTTTGGAAAGGCAAGGGAACGGGCAGGGTAACACCGCCGAACCCCGCCTGGACCCATGTGGATTGTTTTTCTGACATGCTGAACGTTGCCGACATGACCACTTCCGTGGACGTGGCCTGGGCAGAAAAAATGATCGACAACTTAATGAACATCATCTGGTCTTTATCGCCTTCTATTCCATGCATCCCCGTTGCGGAGATGATTTCAGAGGCGGCGTCGGAATGGTCCACCTGATAATTGGAAATGATCAACAACCGTTTGATGGCATCATAGGTCAGTTTTTTTTCGAAAGGATACACTTGCTTTTGGTAACAACGTGTTTCAGGCGATTTGCCGAGCATCGGCTCCATATCCGGCAAAAAACAAAATGTCGATGCCGATTCTGAAACTTTCCCATCATGGCCAAATTGGATGCTCAAACGGTTGGCATTCATCGTGTTGGTCTTGGGGTCGCTATCGCGCTCAACAACCTCCCAAATGGCATTGTCGTGGTAAGTATATTGAAGGAAAGGCTTGTGCCCTGACAGGGACTTGGTAACTTCAGTCACATTCATGCCGGCCTTGATCAACGGCACGATAGCCGATAAAGGGGGGATGCCATCATTCTTTTTAGTCTGCACTGGAGCGCAAGCCGTCAGAACTCCTGCCATCAATACCAAAACCCTTAATTTCATCGGATTCCCCTTGTTATTTTAATTATCGGTATATTATCCGGTCATAACATTATTGTGCGAAAGCCGGTTTTGATGTCGGGTCGATGGGCTTGGTTGTTTCGTTAGTCGGGGCGGAGCGTAAATATGCGACCAAATAATTCATAATCAATTCGGCCGCTTCCTGTTTTTGGCTAGCCACCGCAATCTGGACGTAAGTTGTTTTGTCCAGATGATGGCAATTGACCACCGCGACACTTTGTTCACCAAACCCGCCTATGGTGCCGTTGCCGTGGTCTTCGATTTCGAGGTTCATCTTGCCCATAATTTCTTTGCTTTTTTGTTGACACTGCTCAAAACTGAGGTCATGTTTCATGAAGCTGGATGTTGTCAGCGCTGGGGGCGCGGCTTGTGCCGGGAAGATGGCAATAGATAAGGCTATTGATAAAAAAGGCCAGGATTGGAAGTTAACTTTTGTTTGCATAAGCAGCCCTTTATTTATTGGTATGGTGTCAATCCAGTGGGGAGGCTCTTAAAGATTGAGATACCCAGCTGGAAGATTATAAACCTACTTAACTTGAGTTTTGGATAAGATTTCAGGGAATGTTAGTCCTAATCTATACGCTTTTTGCACACAATATATTTTAACTATGGTGACATAGATGTTATTTTTAGCAAAAGCAATATGTATTTCAGAATTTTCGGCCTTTTTGAAATGTTATAATTGTGCATAAAGGCCACAAAATGTAACGGGCAGCGCCCAGCCGTTACGCTATTGGATAACTATAAATTTGGACCTTATGACAATTCCTAATTATTCCCAAAACAATACTGCCCAAAACACCTCAGTACCCGATACCTTACAAGGTTATTTGGATGGTGTTTCTTCTGCGGGAGAATTATACGGCTGGGCTTATGATACATCTGATCCTCTGCGGCGGTTGCAGGTATACCTGACAGTGGATGATAGGGTTATTGGTAAGGCAAAAGCTGAACTGAGACGGGAAGACGTCTATGCTGCCGGGAAAACTGATGGCTGTTGCGCCTTTGTTTTTAACAAAATACCTGTTTCATTTTTCAAGACGCTTAAGCCAGGCAGCAAAATCCACGCATTTTTTGACGCCGAACGGCGCTATGAACTTGCTTATAGCCCCCTGCAATTAACTGAACTATTGGTTCAGCAGTTGTATTGGTTTGCGCTTGACCCTGGACGTGAGGATTTGACAGCCGATGAACAAAAGTACGCGTTGGTGGAATTGCTTAAAGCCTTACAAGATATTGGTTCCATACTTGGGGAGGAGCGGGCTTATATTTACATACTAGGTTTTTGCCGGAATCTATTGCGGCTTGGGCATTACCAATGGCTACGGGAGCACTTGGCTTTGGATTTGATCCAGGGACGGTGTTGCTCGGGGCTTCCGGCTTTTGAACTGATCTTAATGCGCGTCATCTCAAGCCAGGCCAACGGCTCTTTAGCCGGGGATGAACTGCAATTGTTGGAAACTGTGCTTTATAGCGAATTGCACCATAAGCGTAAATTCACGCATGCCTTTTATGCTGACATTATCAGCAATGCCATTACATGGAGCTACCGCGATAACCATTTGATGTTATTAAACGTAATAGCTCCGGTAAGCCCGTTATCCTACCGTTTTTTGTATTTGTTAGGGATGGCCCTTGCCAGCCTTTATCAAGATTTTCCATTAGCTGCGAATGTATTGGATTTCATACGCCGCAACAATGATTTTCCTAATGATCTCCTGTTACTGGAACATTGCGGCAAAATTAACCGTTTCCTGGAAAGAAATTATGAGGCCATGCAAGATTTTGCGGCGGCCATCAAAGCTGGCTCCAGGTCCGCCTCTGTTTATCAAGAAACGGCCGCATTGCAAACCATACTGTGCGAAGGCCGCACCCATTTAATCCGCCAATCACTGCCGCGTATTTTGGCGATGATTTTTAAAAGCTTTCAGCTTGATCCTCTGCGGGGCGGCAACCTCCAACATCTTGCCGACCATTTTTTACGGCAATTCTTCCAGAACAGCGTGGGGCATACTAAAGCGTTGGCAAAGTCAGGGGATATTTCCACTGCTTTGCTGGAAAGGCGCGAAGATCTGGCGGTGTTGCGTGCCGCGATAGATGCTATCCAGGTTTTGGCCGGGCAAGGGTGTTACCAAGGGCCGGCGGCTATCCGTAAACCAACAGGACGTCACTTCGGCCATGTCCTGTTTATTGGTTCGAAAGAACTGTGGCAATGCTATCAATATCGGGTGCAACAAAAAATGGACCAGGCCCATAGCTTGGGTTACCAAACAGGGTACAGGGATGTTGATAGCTTGGATGATGAAGCGTGGAAACGCGATATTGCCTTCACCGATGCCATTTATATTTGCCGCGTGCCAGCGGTGTACACTATTTTTAAGCTTGTTTCTTATGCCCATCAGCTGCAACTCCCTGTCATTTATGATATTGACGATTATTTGTTTGACGAGCGGTATTTCCCCGCCCCCTTAGAATCTTATGCGGGCACTATAGATGAGGAGTTCCATACCCATCTGATCATGGACAATCCGTTTTTTGAACATGCCTTGTATATTGCCGACTCGATTACTTGTTCCACAGCGCCTTTGGCGGAACGCATCGCCGCGGTTGTGGGGCCGGATAAGGCGGTGACGGTGCATCCCAATTTGCTGACCCCCAGCCTGCATCTAGTGGCACGGCAATCCTATAAGACTGAAAAACAGGCTGAAACAATAGAGCTTTTTTATGGCAGCGCGACTAAAGCGCATAAGCAAGTCATTTATGAAGTGTTTGGGCCGGCTTTGCTGATTATCCTGCACCGTTTCCCTGCGGTTAAATTTACGGCCTTTGGTTATTTCCAATTGCCCCCCGAATTGGAGCCCTACGCGGATAGGATTGAATTCCGTGAACCGACCTCAGACCGTGATTACTATTTAAAACAACTCAGCCATGCCGACATTAATATTGCCGTATTGGAGCAAGACCCGTTTACTGACTGCAAAAGTGAAATCAAATGGTTGGAAGCGGCGGTTTTTGGTATCCCCAGCATTGTCACCCCCACCGGAACCTATCGGAAAGTCGTGCAAGCGGAGAGGGATGTGCTGTTCGCCGCCAATACCGAAGAATGGGTACAACAACTGACACGGCTGATTGAATCAGCCGGATTACGCCAGCGCATTGGTGAAAATGCCCGCCGTTACGCCCTTGAACACTATAACCCTAATGTGGGGGCGGATATTCTTGGGCGCACATTGGCCGCATGTTCAGTAACGGCTTCCCCTGCCCGGCCCGCACGCCATAAACCGCGTCTACTGTATGTCAATGTCTGGTTTACGCCGCAAACGGTGGGTGGTGCAACACGGGTGTTTGAATCCCATGTGCGGATGTTGGCGGAAGAGTATGGCGATGATTATGATGTTTACGTGCTGGCCAGCCAGCTCAATCCCGAACATTTCGAACCCTATTCTATCGAACAGTTTTTGTACGGCCCGGTGCTGGTGACGCGCTTGAATGTGCCCTTGCGCGATTGGTCTGACATCCAGGATGAAAATATTTATGCCTTTTGTTTGGAATTCTATGGCAAATATGGTTTTGACCTCATCCATTTCCATGCTTTGCCCATTCTGACAGGGTCAGTGGTTGATGCCGCGCGGGAATTGAAAATCCCTTACCTGATTACTTTGCATGACGGTTGGTGGTTGTCAAAATACCTGTTTTTGATCAATGAGGAAAACGAGCCAATCAATACACACCATGCCTTTTCAGAAATAGACACTTTCGCCAGGCAATTGCCTTTATATCGCCTCTTAAACGCCGCCAGTGCGGTGTTGGCGGTATCCGGCAAGTTCCGCGACATTTATGTGGACGCAGGCATCGCCCAAACCCAAACCAATGAGAATGGTTTGGCGTTGTTTAAGGTTTTACCGCGCAGCAGGGATACGTCCTCAACATCACCCAAAGTGCGTGTGGCCCATATTGGCGGGGCCAGTTACCATAAAGGGTTCGATTTGTTTCGGCAAGCCGTGGCGCAAGCCGACTTTAAGCATATTGAAGTCCATGTCATTGACCATAGCCTGGAATCCGGTGAGGCCTATCATGGGCAATGGGGCAATACGCCTGTCATATTCCGCCCGAAATATAAACAATCCGAAATCAATACCCTGTATGCGGTAATGGATGTGCTGGTCGCACCTTCGATATGGCCTGAATCTTATGGCTTGGTCACCCGTGAGGCGGCTTATGCGGGGGTATGGGTGATTGCTTCCGACAGGGGGGCGGTCGGCGATTGTGTTGAGGAGGGAGTCAATGGCCGGGTGGTGTCTGTTGCTGATGCTTCGGCATTACAAGCGGCTTTGTTGGAGATCGACGCTGATCCCGGGCGGTTTCTGGAGCAATGCCCGCAAAAATCGGCGCGGACAGTTGCCGAACAGGTTGCAGAATGTGTGATGTTGTATCGGGAGATTTTGGCTAGCGCCTAAGAAGGAGTAAACGCGGTAGCATTGAATGTTATTGGCCCGTTAGGGTTTCCGGTTGTCGGTTGCTTACTGGTTTTTAGGGAAGCCATTCTGCCAGATGAATCAAGCGTTATTTTGAAAATTAAAGCGTAAATTTTTTCTCGACTTACATTTGCGCTTTGGGCACAAAGTGTGGCCGCCTATAGAAGGGGCAGAAACAAAGCGGTAGCTTTCATGGATGTAAAGGTATCTTGAAACGTTAACGGCGGGTCGGCTGCGTCTTGCGCAGCCACACCTTTGGCCAGCTGTGCCAATGTCTTTTGTTTTATATCAATTCCGCCAGCACTTTATTTTTCAGCGGCTGTTGCTGAAATAATCTGTTGGGCAGCATTAATGCCGCTTTGCATGGCATGGCTCATCAGCATATCCCGCCATTCTCCGTATTTGCCACAACCGTACACACCATTTTCATTCAGATAAGAAAAAATCAGTTCAAGCGCCGCCCGGGTTTTATGGTTATAAATAATGTGCCCATAGCGGACGTTATGCAGCCATTCAACCGCTATGTGATCCGGGCTTGTCAAAATGCCAAGCTGTTTCAAGCCTGCATAAATCCGTTGCCGGGCTTCTTGCTCCGAGAGCGGATAGCGTTGTTCGTGATGGGCGACTTCCACCATCAAACTGTCCGAGCCACTTGGTGCGCAAGCTTTTGAATAGTGTGTCGGTATGGTGACGCGATAAAAATCAGTGTCTTGCCTGGGAGTGCGCCCAATGGCCCATGATGGTGATAACGGCCTATCAATCCCTAAATTCAAAATATACAGCGAGCTATAAACCAACTGTTCCGCAGCTTCAGTTATCGCTTTGGGGACATTTTTTAGCAACAAAATGATTTCTGGCAAGGGCATGGACAATACAAGATGCCCAAAAAACACCTGGCGACGGTTGGCAAACGTCACTTGTTTTTTTTGTAGGTCAATTTCTGTCAAAACCTGTTGGAAGTGGATTTGAGCATTCGGTAAAGTGGCCATCATGGCGTTAGGCAGGTTGTCGATACCGCCCGCACGCGGATACTTGAAACGGGCGTCATGGCCGCCACACGCGGATTGCGCGGTCGTTGCACCCACGCCAAACAAGTGGGCCAATGCGGGTGGCTGGATACGGTTAGGCATGGAGGCATCAATGCCTGTCAATGGGAAACGTAGGCGTTTGCTCTCATAGCCTTCAAAAAACAAGCCAAACAGCGTTTTTCCAGATTGGGCTAGGATATGTTCATGGAAGTTATTGGGTTTTAATGAAGGCCGATTGGCATTCCGGCGCAGGATATCCGAAAATATCCGTATCCTTTGCGCTAAGGGTAGGAGATGCAAATGGTGCTGGATCGGGGAGGGAATGCTCAGGGTCTTAGCGGTATTGAGGAAAATAGTCGATTGGCAAATACAGTCTTCGATATCCAGGTTGAGCCGGTCAAATAATTTGGGGGTATCTAAAATGACATGGGGCCCATAATCAAAAGTAAAGCCATCCACACGCTCGCTTCGGGTAAGCCCGCCAGGGACAGGCTCTTTCTCAAATGCTGTAAAAGCAATGCCATGTTGCTGCAGTTCCATTGCACAAGCCAAACCGCTGACACCCAAGCCAATCAATATAATTTCTGACATCTCTGGTTCCCCGCTAATACAAGAAAGGTTGCACAATACCTAAATTGCGTTGCAATCCATATATTGGCTATATGCCGACAATTTATGCTGCGATTGTATCACTCTGGAATGGGCCGGCACTAGATCACGTTACCTTAGGATAGGCAAGCCACAAGCCACACCCAAATTCTGCGCCCGATGCCGTAAGTAATGGTCCATCAACACTATCGCCACCATCGCTTCGGCGATAGGCGTGGCGCGGATGCCGACGCAGGGGTCGTGGCGGCCTTCGGTGATGACTTCGGTGGCCTCGCCGTGGGTGTTGATCGTGCGGCCGGGCAGCCTCAAACTGGACGTCGGCTTCAGCGCGATGCTGGCGCGGATGTCTTGGCCACTGGAAATGCCGCCTAAAATGCCGCCCGCATGGTTGCTTAAGAAACCTTCCGGCGTGATTTCGTCGCGGAATTTAGTGCCTTTGCTGTCGATGCAGCCAAAGCCATCGCCGATTTCCACGCCTTTGACTGCGTTGATGCCCATCAGCGCGTAGGCGAGTTCGGCATCGAGCCGGTCAAAAATCGGCTCGCCCAAGCCTGGCGGCACGTTGCTGGCGACCACTTCAATCCTGGCGCCTATGGATTCCCCTTCTTTACGCAAGGCGTCCATGTAGCTTTCCATTTCCGCCACTTTATCCATGTCGGGGCAGAAAAACGGGTTGCTGTCGATGACGGCCCAATCCAGTTTTTCGATTTTGATCGGCCCCAGTTGTGACAAATAGCCGCGAATTTTAGTCCCTGCCTGTTCAAACAAAAACTTTTTGGCGATGGCGCCCGCCGCGACGCGCATAGCGGTTTCCCGCGCCGAGGAACGCCCGCCGCCGCGATAATCGCGGAAGCCGTATTTTTGTTGGTAGGTGTAATCGGCGTGGCCAGGGCGGAAGGTTTCGGCGATTTTGCCATAGTCTTTCGAGCGTTGGTCGGTGTTTTCGATCAACAAACCAATCGGTGTGCCGGTGGTTTTGCCTTCAAACACGCCGGAGAGGATTTTCACTTCGTCGGCTTCGCGGCGTTGCGTGGTGTGCCGTGACGTGCCGGGTTTGCGGCGGTTCAAATCATGTTGCAAGTCGGCTTCGCTCAAGGCCATGCCCGGGGGGCAACCATCGACGATGCAACCGATGGACGGGCCATGGCTTTCGCCAAAACTGGTGACGGTGAAGAGTTTCCCTATGGAGTTTCCAGACATGTTATGACAAAGCCGCTAAAAAGTGTTGATGGTAAAAGTTGACATGTTCGGCGGTGAGCAAGAAGACGCCATCGCCCCCGCGTTCAAAATCCAGCCAGTAAAATGGCACGTCGGGGAATTTGTCCTGCAAAGTGCCTGCGCTGCTGCCGACTTCAACGACCAATATGCCTGTGTCGGTCAGGTAGTTGTCGGCATCCACGAGTATGCGTATGACGATGTCCAGGCCCGTCTCGCCCGCTTTTAGCCCCATTTCGGGTTCGGCGTGGAATTCTTTGGGCAATTGCCGCCATTCTTCCAGGTTCACATACGGCGGGTTGCTGACGATGATGTCGTAGCGCGTTTCTGGCAGTTCTTCAAACAAGTCAGACTCGTACAGGGTTACGGCATCGGCAAGGTGGTGCTGGTTGACATTCCGCTCGGCAACGGCAAGTGCGTCAGGGGACAAGTCGACGGCATCGACGTAAGCTTCCGGGAAGGCGTATGCGCAGGCGATGGCGATGCAGCCGCTTCCCGTGCATAAATCAAGGATATTGCTGACCTGCTCTTCATCAATCCACGGTGCAAAGCGTTGTTCAATGAGTTCGGCGATGGGCGATCTGGGGACTAGAACCCGTTCATCAACGTAAAATGACAATCCGGCAAAAATGGCTTCATGGGTCAGATAGGCGGCAGGGATGCGCTCATTAATGCGTCGGCCAATCATGTCGATCACAGATTGGCGTTCGTCTAATGTCAGCACGGTATCCAGATAGGCTTCGGCAAGATTGTAGGGTTGGTGGACGGTGTGCAAGACCAGTGCGGCGGCTTCGTCTAGTGCAGCGACAGTGCCATGCCCAAAACTGACTTGGTGTTCGGTAAAGCGACTGGCCGCCCAGCGGATGTAATCGCGCAAGGTCTTTAAGGTGGTCAAAACTTCAGGGGGGGTGGTTTGCATGATGTATTGTGCTTGGGTAAGTAAATAACTAGGCGTCAACTAAATGACATGTTTAAAAGCTGCTGCGTGGCCCGACTGTTGCCTGGCTAGCTCAGGGCTGTGTTGCGGCCGCCATAGGGTACATGCCAGATTCTACGCCCCGTGTGCCTTGTGGAGCCCGTCCGTCCGCAAGGCATAAGACCATGAAGAGGGCTGGCCACATGGCCTGCCAGTTAATGGTTTTAGTTGGTTCCCCGCAACGCGTTTAACAGGGGGGATCAAAGTTTTTCGGCTTTTTTGCGGGCTTCTTTCGCGCCTTCAGGATTGTTTTGCATATCCCTGGCCCTGGCGATTAATAGCCAGCTATGTTTTTTTAGCTGTTTGTCGTTTCCCGCCAAAAGGACGGACTTTTTTGCCAAATCTTCCGCCAATTTGGGTTTTGATTGCTTGAGGCGCAATAAGGCCAGTTTATAAAATAAGGTGGCGTTTCTTGGTTCTATTCTGATGGCTCGTTCAATCGTTGCGGTCGCCGATTCCACATTGCCCTTTTCGGTGCTTTTATTGGCGGCCAACACCAGCGTGCCCACGACGGGTGATAAAGGGGCGAATGTTTGTAATGGCTCAAAAGGCGGAGGCGGTGGTGGGGGCGGTGGCACCACCACAGGCTGCGGAATAACGGGTGCAGCCGGTGTTGGTATCCCGGTATTTTGTTGTCCGGCAAATGGGAGTGGTGTGGTTGCGTTTTCAGCGGGAGTAGGCGCAGGTTGTCCGGGCGGTGTGGGTTGTTCCGAAGGGTTGGCTCCTGTTTGGTCTGGCGGCGTGGCGTCGGGGTTGCTTGCATTGGCGTCATTTGCGGCCGCCGCCTTCTCGAGCTCCGCCAGTTCCTTTTCTTGTTCAGGCGTGAGCAGGTCACGCGTTTGTTCTGTGGGAAGCGGTTCGGGTGGCAATTCTGTGGGTGTGGCAATAGCCCCGGTGTCTTCAATCGGCTTGATTTCGACGTTGGCTTCAGGGCTTGTTTCGGGTTTAGGTTCAGGTTCCGCTATTGGGATGTCTTGGTAAACAACGGGATTGCTTTCATAAACCGGTGCAGGCTCCCGGATACGGAACAGGTCCTGGGAACATCCGGTGACCAGAACAGACAGTGAACAGAGGAAGAAAAATCTTTGAGTTAACATGTAGTAGTTACATCCAGTCGTTCATAACCCGCCGTAGCCGCTTTAAGCTGATATGGGCGTCTGATACGGTGAATAAAAATGCTCAGATTATAAAGGCCTTATTGGTTTTCCACCAGCAAGATAAGATAAGAAACCGTCAGATAGCGCCTAAAACGGGATGTCATCATCAAAGTCATCATAAGTGGGTGGCGCGGGAGGCATTGCCGTGTTGGTGGGCTGCCGTGGTGGCGGGGACGGGTTGGCTTGATAAGCGGGTTTGTTGGGTTGGGTTGTTTGCGGTTCCGCACCAAAATCGCCAGTGCCGCCGCTACGGCTGCCCAACATGTGCATTTCTTCGGCAACAATTTCGGTGGTGTAGCGGTCTTGCCCGTCCTGCCCTTGCCATTTTTGGGTGCGGATGCGTCCTTCAACGTAAAGCTGGCTGCCTTTTTTTAGGTATTCGCCTGCGATTTCCGCCAACCGCGCAAAAAAAACGACCCGGTGCCATTCGGTTTCTTCGCGGTTTTCATTGGTTTGTTTGTCTTTCCAGCGGCGGCTGGTGGCCAAGCGGATAGTCGTTATTGCACTGCCGCTAGGCAAGTATCTGATTTCAGGGTCAGCGCCCAAGCGCCCGATTAACATGACCTTATTCAACATGGTTCCTCCAATCTGTCTGCCATTGATGGGTTTGCGCGGATTTGTAAGGGTAAGCTTTATGGTTGCCCGGCCAGCTGGAGTGTTGTTGTCGCCCAATGGCGCTTGCAGAGTGGTTCTTGATAGTCCAAACCTTAGGGTTGGGGTTACAAACCCAATGCCATTAAGTTAAGCCGTTCGTGCTTCGACAAGGCTCGGCACGAACGGCTTAATTTAACGGCATTGGTTATAAACCCCGCCCCGCCGTGTTTTGGTGGCTTCCGTATCGCTTAACTGCGCCTACTTTTCACCGGCCCGGACATCAAATTCAATTTTCCAGCGGCCTTCATCTTTTTGCGAGACGGCGTGCAGTTCGAGCGTGCCGACTTCAGTGACGGCGGCGCATAAATGCACGGGAATGACTTCGCCTGGCCTACGGCCTGCTTCCGGTAAGGTGATTTCAATTTCCGCCAATTCCGCCAGTTCATCATCGCCCCAGTAATCCAAACGGGTGCCGACGGGATCTTCGCGGCGGGTGTTTGAGGCAAAAAAGCGGAACCGCACGGGCTCGCCGATAACCAGGCCGAATTCATCATCAGGCAGTTCTTCTTGGGTGCCTTCTTCCATGCCAAACGGCGCGATGCACAACGCTTCCAATTCAGGTGGCAGTCCAGGGACGGCAGGCATGGCGCTCTCAATGCCAACATAATAGGATGCCGCCGTGCCGCCTTTGATACGCACGCCCCGGCCTTTGCGCACAAAACCGTAGTAGGCGGCGCCTCTGGCAACGGCGAGGTCAAGGTCAGCACCCGCCAATAGGCGGGCTTCAGGAGCCTGTTCGGCAGCCAGCCAAGCATTGAGGACTTGCATCAGCCGTTCGGCAAGGGCGTCGGCTTTTAACACGCCGCCATTGAATAGCACGGCGGAAGGGTGCAGAAACGTCGCGTGTTCCGGCAAATTGACATCGGGCAAGTCGCTGGTGGCGTATTGCTGTTTGGATAAGAAGGCCGCGAGATGGCGGGTGATGCCGGCATCCTGCGCATACGGCAAGCCGGCCGTCCTTAAACCGGAACGGGTGCGGCTAACAGGGCGGTCGCTGATGGCGACGGTGGGCAAAAAGCCTTCAACCAATACGCGGTTGACTTCGTCGCGGGTCAGCTCGGTGCGTAAGGTGCCGCCTATCATTGAAGAGCCCCGGTTGGCGACAACCAGCGGGATGGTGTCGATGCCGCCATCGGTAAACAGTTTTTCTTTGGCATCGCGGCAACTGTGCGTCAAGGCCTGAATTTGCCAAGGTTGCAGGCGCTGGCCTTCTTTTTCCAGTTTGGCTTTGACGGTGTATGCCAGCGCCAAGTCCATGTTGTCGCCGCCCAGCAGGATATGGTCGCCGACCGCTACACGGGTCAATTCCAGATTGCCATTTTGCTGGGTAACGGCAATTAAGGACAAGTCGGTGGTGCCGCCGCCTATATCGACAATCAGGATAATGTCGCCACAATTGACTTGTTTCCGCCATTCACCCTGGCTCTTTTCTATCCAGCTATAGACCGCCGCCTGCGGTTCTTCCAGGAGGATGGCTTGGCCAAGCCCCACGGTACGGGCCGCTTCCACCGTCAGTTCGCGTGCGGCAGGGTCAAACGAGGCCGGTACGGTAATCACCACATCTTGTTCGGATAGCGGGGCATTGGGGAACTGGAATTTCCAGGCATCCCGCATGTGCTGCAAATAGGCGACGCTGGCTTGGAAAGGCGAAACGCGGGCGATTTCATCTGGCGCGTCGACAGGCAAAATCGGTGATTTGCAGTCGACGCCAGCATGGCATAGCCAGCTTTTGGCGCTGGCAACCAGGCGGATGGGGGTTTTGCTGCCTAGATTACGGGCGATTTCACCGACCAAAAAATCCGGTTTAGCCGTCCAAGGCAATGCCGTGGAACCTTCAGCCAATTCGGCTTCATGGGCCTGGTACAGGAAAGAGGGCAATTGGTACTGGTCTTCGACCATGCCTGGTGCGGTCAATTGCGGGATGGCCATGACCTGCTGGACAAAAGCGTCATCCTCGGCCCCTATTGGGGCATAAGACAAAACACAGTGGGTCGTGCCCAAGTCAATGCCCACAGAAAAGTGCCGGGTATCGGAAACTGGCACAGAGGGCAAGGATTCAATAGCCGGCGCGGCATTTTCGGTGACGCTTGGCGTGGCAGGAGGCGGGGATGCCAGTTCCGGCCCGCTGCCGTCTCCAGGTTGGTTAGTGGCCACCGCTTCAGGTTCGGGGGAAGGGGTAGGGTGCGCTTCTGTTGGGGGTTCTTGGGCCATTTCCTGGGGCTTAGGATCCTGAAGGTTTTCCTGTATTTTTTTGATATGGTCAAACAAACTCATAGCTCTACCTCGGCAGCTGCGACGATGGCGGCGTTGTGGCCTTGCGTCAATTTGGGCAAACGCATGTCGGTGACTTGCCAACCTTTATGGATCAGCGTCCCCGTGAAGGGCGCGGAGCCAACGATGTTGCCGGTTAGGCGGATGGAGCCCGCATCAAAACCCGGTTGTACGGTGATTTTGCTGCCTTCCGCCTCGCTGCGGACGGGTGCCAAGCTAAAGTGGTCATTGAGCGCTTTATTGCAGCCTTCATGGACCACCCGTGCGGCGATGCCAATATCGGCGTCACTGTAAGCGGTGATGTTTTCCTTGATAAAGTCGAGGAAGCGCGCTTCTTTTTGTAATAAGCCCAATAATTGCAAAGCGGCGTCAGGGGTGGCTTCCTTTAATATGACGGGTTCCGGGGCGGGCGCGTGGACGATTTTCTCCACCTCGACAACTTTTTCGACTTCTACTATTTTTTCGACTTCAACAACTTTTACGATAGGTTCGGCTGGTGGTTGGATGATGGCCGCCCCGGCGGATGGTTTCCGGCCCCGCGACAGGCTAATGACCATAGCCAGCAAAAGTATGAGCAGGGTTAGTGACAACAGCATAACGGCGCCGGCAAGGCCGACATGCCATAAGTCAAAAGTTGTCGGTTGCAGGGTTAAATCTATAGTGTATTGATTGTTCATGGTAAATGAGGGTTTTATTGTTTTTGTTGTTGACCCGATTTACGCGCGGCGTCTGCAAACATGAGGTTTTGCAAAACCAGGCGGGTGGTTTGGATGCGCATTTGTTTTAAGTGGCGGTCAGCGATAATGCCCGGCACTTTTTGCACCAGATAAACGTCACGCATTTTAGCCAAAACCGGTTCGCACATTTTGGTGATGGTGTCGGTTGCCAAGCGGGTGTCCATCAAGGCATAAGCCGGTTTTTGCATTTCGTCGGAGACGCATATTTTATATTGGAGTGTTGCTTTCCGGATTTCCGCGATGGTTGTATCAGATAAGTTTGTATTATGCCATTCGTTTTTGGCGTCGTTAGCAAACACAGTCATGCTGCCGAGCATGAGGGCTAACAATAAAAATAGTTTGTTCATGGTATTCCTGATAAATAATGGAAAATGGAATCTAAGAATCCCCGATTTTACGCTATCGGTTTGAAAATGGATAACGGATAAAAAATCTGGCAGGATTTAAAAACTTGCCAGATTATAGTGTCACCGGGCGTTTTCCAAGGCGGCAATACGCTCTTCAAGCGGCGGATGGCTCATGAACAAACGGCTGATGCCGCCGCCATTGATGCCAAAAGCCGCCAGTTGCGCGGGCAGCGCAGTGGGCTCATGGGCACGTTGCAAAGCGCGTAATGCGGCAATCATTTTATCGCGGCCGGCAAGTTTGGCCCCGCCCGCATCCGCCCTAAATTCCCGGCGGCGGGAGAACCACATCACCAGCATTGAGGCCAAAATGCTTAAGGCAATTTGCGCGGCCATTTGCGTGATGTAATAGGCCGGGCCATAACCCCGTTCGGTTTTGAAAACGGCCCGGTCAACGACATGGCCTATCACCGTGGCAAAGAAGTAGACAAAGGTGTTGACGACGCCTTGCATTAAGGCCATGGTGACCATATCGCCGTTGGCGACATGGGTGAGCTCATGGCCGATGACGGCTTCCACTTCGTCTTCGTCCATGTTGTTCAACAAGCCGGTGCTAATCGCAACTAAGGCGCTGTCACGGCTCATGCCGGTGGCAAAGGCATTGGCTTCGGACGCCTCAAAAATACCGACTTCTGGCATACCGATACCGGCTTGTTGCGCTTGCCGGGTGACAGTTGCCAATAACCATTGTTCGGTTTGGTTTTCAGGATGGGTGATGACATGGACGCCCATCGCGCGTTTGGCTGACCATTTTGACATCGCCAACGAGATGAACGAACCGGTCATGCCAATGATGGCGGACATTATCAGTAACCCGTCCAAGTTCAGGTTGACACCCTGGGCGTCTAAAGTGCTTTTTAAGCCCAGGACATTAAAAATAAAACTGATGGCAAGCAATATCGCAGCATTGGTTGCCAGAAAAAGGAAAATGCGCATCATAGTGAAGCCCTTTTATGGTGTTGTGTTAGGTGTGAATCAGATATAGGGATTGAATGGGTGAATTCAATCGCCAATCAGAGTGATAATATAGCGTAAAGTTTATTAACGGAGGTCACCTTATGCGTTTACGTTTTTTGAAAAGCCTGTTGGCGGGTGTTTTGTCTTCAGCTTCTTGTGCCGTTTTTGCTGTGGATAACCATCAGGCGTTGCTGGATAAGCTGCATCTGCCAGAAGGTTTTAGCGTGTCGGTTTATGCCGATGGTTTGCCCAATGCGCGGAGTTTGGCATTGGGCGATAACGGCGTGGTATTTGTCGGCACCGGTAAAGAAGGTAAGGTTTATGCCGTCACTGACAGCAATGCTGACGGCCTTGCCGAACCGCACCGGCTAATAGCCAGCGGCCTGGCTATGCCTAATGGGGTGGCCTATAAAGATGGCGCATTGTATGTCGCCGCCATCAACCGCATTTTACGCTACGATGCGGTTGTCCAACATCTGGACCATCCGCCCGCGCCTGTGGTGGTGTACGGCAAATTCCCCGAAGACAAGCACCACGGCTGGAAATATCTGCGCTTTGGGCCCGACGGCAAGCTGTATACCGCCGTCGGTGCGCCGTGCAATATCTGTAACCCCGGGCAGGACATTTACACCTCGCTGGTTAGGCTCAACCCCGATGGTAGCGGTTTGGAAATTCTGGCGCGGGGCATCCGCAACACAGTGGGTTTTGATTGGCAACCGCAAACGGGGGCATTGTATTTCAATGACAATGGGCGTGATCATCTGGGGGATGACGTGCCGCCTGACGAACTGAACCGTTGGACAACGAAAGGTGAGCATTTTGGCTACCCGTATTGCCACGGCGGTGATATTCCGGATCCTGAATTCGCCGCCGGCAAAAAATGCGCCGACTTTACCGCACCTGTCTGGAAGTACCCTGCGCATGTGGCCCCCTTAGGGATGCGTTTTTATCAAGGAGGGCAGTTTCCGGCTGCTTACCAGGGCCAGTTGTTCGTCGCCCAGCACGGTTCATGGAACCGTACCGAGCCACAAGGTTACCGGGTCGTGTTGCTTAAGTTTGATAAACGGGGGCAGGTGGTGGCGGAAGAGGATTTTATTAGTGGCTGGTTGGACAAGGATGGCACGGTGTCAGGAAGGCCAGTCGATATTCTGGCGATGCCTGATGGCAGTTTGCTCATTAGCGATGACAAGCAGGGCTTGATTTATAAGGTTTCCTACAAGCCGACACATTGAAGTTGGGTTTTTTGTTGGCTGTTGATGATTTTTGGTATTTTAAGGTTTGAAGGCTGGTTAATGGTGTTCAAATTTTGTCCAGGTTCTGTAAGGCCTATGTTAGTATGTGGCTTTTATTACTAGATGCAATGAAGCAACGATGGATAATCTTAATGACGATTCCGCACAATATTTGATCAGCACGGTTTCCAAAAGGTCGGGTGTCAAGTCCGATCTCGTCAGGGCTTGGGAACGCCGCTATCAGGCGGTTACCCCGACCCGCACCGCTGGCGGGCATCGTGTTTACACCGCGCAAGACATTGCCCGCTTAGTGCTCCTTAACGAAGCGACCCGTCACGGGCATAGCATTAGCCAAATTGCCCGGTTACCGCTGGAAGAATTGAGGCGCTTGGTCAAAAGCGAGCAAACGGCCGCCGTTTTAACCTCCGCGCCGATTAGCGCCACCGGGAGGCGTTGCCTTGCCGAAGAATATATCGAAAAATGCTATTCGTCCGTGGTGGCTTTCGATGCCAACACGCTGGAAGCGCATTTTGAACATGCGATTGTCGAGCTGGGCACCGACGCGTTTATCGAACATTTATTGACGCCCTTATTGACTAGAATAGGCGAGCGTTGGCGTTCGGGTGAACTTAGACCCGTGCATGAACACATGGCTTCGTCGATTATCCGTTCGCTGACTTATATCCTGCGTAACAATAACCCGGTCGCCGCTAACGCGCCGAGGATGGTTGTTTCGACGCCAATCGGGCAGTTGCATGAGTTGGGGGCGCTGCTGGCGGCGATCATTGCCGAACTGAAAGGCTGGCAAGTGACTTACCTGGGGGCGAACCTGCCCGCCGAAGAAATCGCCGCCGCCGTCCGCTTCACCAACGCGGCGGCCGTGACGCTGAGTATTAGCTTCAACAATGATGACTTGGTTATCCCAAGAGAAATCAGGCGCCTGAAAAAACTTCTGGGCACCCGCGCCGCCCTGATTGTCGGCGGCAGGGCGGCGGCGGATTATAAGGCGGTGTTGGATGAGGCCGGGGTGTTGGATGTCCAAAACTATGACCATTTCCGGGCGATTTTGGATGGCTTGGCGGCGGGCCACAGTGCGCAACTGAGTGATGGTTTGGCGCCTGTAGAATAAGGGGCTGTAATAGGTATAACTACTGGGTTGGATTGCGATGGGTTTTTGGCACAGCAAAAAATTGGCTGAAATGAGCCATGAAGAATGGGAGTCGTTATGCGATGGTTGCGGGCAATGCTGTTTGCACAAATTGGAAGATGAAGATACCGGGGAGGTTGCCTTAACCCGCATCGCTTGTGATTTGTTGGATTTGAAGACGTGCCGCTGCACAAATTATGGCAGGCGCGTCCAGTTGGTTCCCGAATGCCTGGATTTAAGGCAACGCGATTTTGCCGGATACCATCACTGGTTGCCAAAGACGTGTGCTTACCGGCTGGTCGGTGAGGGCAAAGATTTGCCTGAATGGCATCCTTTGGTGTCAGGGACAAAAAACAGTGTCAAGGCGGCGGGTATGTCTGTCAGCCATTATGCCTTGAAAGCTTCCACGCTTAAGCCTTCAGAAGATTATGAAGACTATATCATCGAGTGGCTCGATTAGCTTATTCCTTGATGTTGATCACAATGCCTGCGCCGTCTACCGATTTGCGCTTTTCCGCTTCAGGTTCAGGCGATGAGATCAAGCTGCCATCGAGTTGGAAGGGACGTTCTCTGGTTTTCGGTTTGGCGGCGAATAAGCCGTCAAAGGCTTTTTGTTGGTTATGGTTGGTTTCTAGGAACGACGGCTTGGTGTTTTCAGGGTTTTTAAAGGGGATGGTCAAATCCAGCGGCGGTTTGGGTGGCGGTTCTTCCGGTGCCTTGCTGGTGTCGGATTTTGCCGTTGCCGTTGGCACGTTATGATGGGATGGCTGCTTGAATCCCGTTAGCGATACCCATGAAACTGCGATTAATACCCGGATAAACAAACGATGGTTTTTCATTTTGGTTTTTCCATTTCAGTTATAAAGTATTCAGTGCTTTATTGTATAGGGAAGAAGCATAAACCCAATATCTTAAGAAGAGATTATTTTGTCCATAAAACAGAGTTTGCCCTCAGTGGCAAGGGGATAGGTCAAGGTGCTCTGCCTAATCCTTATCGAATACGCTGATGCGGGAAGGTTTGATCCGCGCATTAAACAACTTAATGCCAATGCCGCCGATTTGTTGGGCTATCAGGCTAACGGCCTGGTTAACCAGCCGCTCTCAAAGATTTTTGCCAGTGAAGATTGTTCCCGCGTGTTGCCGCCAGTTTTGGATATTGCCGATGGTTCAGTTGAATGTGGCCTGGTCACGCAAAGCAATGCACGGGTGCAAGTGTTGGTGACCGCCACCGCATTGTTTGCCCAAGAATCTGGCAAAAGTGAAATGGCCCTGCTGATAACCCCTTTGGGCATGGGCCAGGCCATGACCATCAGTGCCAGCCAATGCCAGGAAATAGGGTCGGCATTAACCGAGAGTGAAGAGCGGTTCCGGCAAATGGCCGACATGACCGGCGAGTGGTTATGGGAGCAAGACCGGAATGGCTACTATATTTATAGCAGCGGGGCCGTGCAGCAAATCTTAGGTTATACCCAGCAGGAAGTGATGGGTAAGCATTACACCCAATTTCTGACGGAGCAGAATATGGCCGACCAGAAACACTACGCCTCCAGCCAAAAACCGTTTTATGGCCTGATCAACGACCACCGCCATAAAGACGGGCATCTGGTTTTTACCGAATCGACAGGGCTGCCCATCATGGATGCGGCGGGTAAGCTCATCAAATGGCGTGGGGTTGACCGCGATATTACCGCCAAAAAATACTTTCATGACGCCTTAATAGAAAGCGAAAGGCGCACCCGCCTGATCATAGAAAGCTCCACCAACGCCATTGTCATCATGGATGCCTATGGCATCATCACCGACTGGAACCGGCAATCGGAACAGATCTTCGGTTGGAGCGCCGAAGCGGCTATCGGCCAGCCTTTGGACCAGCTGATTGTGCCGCCACAATTTCGTCCAGCTTTCCGGCAGGAGCTGAAATCGTTTTTGCATACGGGCGGGAGCCCGTGGTTAAACAAATTGGTCGAGCATGTCGCCATCCGAAGCAATGGCTCGACGTTCCCCATCGAGCTTAGCGTGTCGCCATTAAAAATCGGTAACAGTTATATTTTTAGCGGATTTATCCACGACATCACGGCGCGTAAGGTGGCTGAACAGCAAATCCGTGATGCGCAAATCACCCTGGCGATTGCCCAAAGTGAAATCAAAATAGCGCAGCAAATACAAACGTCCTTATTGCCATCCGCCCCCATACAATCAGCGCATTTTGAAGTCACCGGCTTATGCCTGCCGGCAGGTAAGGTGGGTGGCGATTATTTTGATTATTTTTATCACAACGAAAATCGCCTGGACATGGTGATTGCCGATGTGTCGGGACATTCCATCGGCCCGGCGTTGTTTATGGTCGAAGCGCGGAGCGTGATCCGCACCCAAGCCAGCCATTCCGGAAAGCCGGCGGCCATTCTGGAATTGCTCAACCATTTTTTGTTTGATGACTTAAACAAGGCCGATTATTTTGTCACCGCGTTTTATTTGCAGTATGACATCAGCCAGCAACAACTCAGTTACGCCAATGCCGGGCATCCGACGCCGTTATTGCTGCGGGCAAACACAACCGAATGTGTGCGGCTGGATGCTGACGGCATGATTTTTGGCGTACGCGAAGATATTATTTTTGAAGAGAAGCGGCTGCTGCTTGGTGAGGATGATATTGTGCTGGTCTACACTGATGGCCTGACCGAAGCGGACAATGCGCAGGGCGAGTTTTTTGGCATCGGGCGCGTCAGCGCGGTGTTGGTGGAACAGGCCAAGGAAAGCCCGCAAAATATTATCAATGCCATGCTCAATGCCTTGAAAGGTTTTTGTCAGCGTGACACCTTTAATGACGATATTACCTTGCTGCTTTTTAAAAGGCATTAGCCGCCAAGCCGTAGTGGCGTTACCTAAAAATAATGATGGATCGCATAGCTATCTCGGCCATTTTGTCACGCCGTCATCCAGCATGGGTTGCCGGAACTCCGAAGCGGGGCCGGGGTTGGGTGACGTATTGAAGGTTCCAAAATGCCGATAGGTGCCGGAAACGTTATGGAACGGTTGGCAAGCCCTTCCAGTGCTAGGCAGCGGGCATTTGACGGTTTGTTAGGTTCCGTAAGCCGTGCGCCAACTCGGATAACTGTGAAATAATAGCTTTTTAACCACGATATAATCAGACATTATGGCTCAATATATTTATTCCATGAACCGGGTCGGCAAAATCGTCCCGCCCAAAAAATATATACTCAAAGATATTTCCCTGTCATTTTTTCCGGGTGCGAAAATCGGTGTGCTGGGTTTGAACGGTTCCGGTAAATCGACTTTGCTAAAAATCATGGCGGGCCTTGATAAGGAAATCGAAGGCGAAGCGATCCCCCAAAAAGGCATTTATATTGGTTATTTGTCTCAGGAGCCACAACTTGATGCCAGTAAAAATGTGCGCGGCAACATTGAAGAAGCCGTCGCCCATGTCAAAACCGCATTGTCTGAACTGGATGCGGTATATGCCGCTTATGCCGAGCCTGATGCGGATTTTGACAAGCTAGCGGCAGACCAAGCGCGCCTGGAAGACATCATCAACGCGATGGACGGGCATAACCTGGACCGCAAGCTCGAAGTCGCCGCCGACGCCTTGCGTCTGCCGGATTGGGACGCCGATGTCACCACTTTGTCGGGTGGCGAAAAACGCCGGGTCGCGTTGTGCCGTTTGTTGCTGTCCAACCCTGACATGTTGTTGTTGGACGAACCGACCAACCATTTGGATGCGGAATCGGTGGCATGGCTGGAGCGGTTCCTGCACGATTATACGGGCACTGTGGTGGCCGTGACCCATGACCGTTATTTTTTGGACAATGTCGCCGGTTGGATACTGGAATTGGACAGGGGGTCCGGTATCCCTTGGGAAGGCAATTATTCCAGTTGGCTAGAACAAAAAGGGGCGCGTTTGCTGTTGGAAGAACGCCAAGAGTCTTCCCGCCAAAAAGCCATGAAGCAAGAGCTGGAATGGGTGCGCACCAACCCGAAAGGCCGTCATGCCAAAAGCAAGGCGCGTCTGGCGCGGTTTGATGAATTGTCATCGGTGGAAGTGCAAAAACGTAACGAAACCCAAGAAATTTATATTCCGCCCGGGCCGCGTTTGGGTGATGTCGTGATCGAAGCCAATAATATCAGCAAGGGCTTTGGTGACCGGTTATTGATCAATGACCTGAGCTTTAAATTGCCGCCCGGTGGCATCGTCGGCATCATCGGCCCGAACGGCGCCGGTAAGTCCACCCTGTTCCGTATGATGGCGGGCTTGGAGCAACCGGATTCGGGCACCTTGACGATGGGCCAAACCGTGCAATTGGCTTATGTGGACCAGTTGCGCGATGACATGGATGACAAGAAAACCGTTTGGGAAGAGGTGTCCGATGGTTTGGATATGATCACTGTCGGCAAATACGAAACCCCGTCACGGGCCTATTTGGGGCGTTTTAACTTCAAAGGCGGCGACCAGCAAAAACGTATCGGTGACTTGTCCGGAGGTGAGCGTAACCGCGTGCATTTGGCCAAATTGCTGAAAACCGGTGGCAATGTCCTGTTGCTTGACGAGCCAACCAACGATTTGGACGTGGAAACCTTACGGGCCTTGGAAGAAGCCCTGTTGGCCTTTCCGGGTTGCGCCGTGGTCATTTCGCATGACCGCTGGTTTTTGGACCGGATCGCCACCCATATGCTGGCATTTGAAGGCGACAGCCAGGTTGTCTGGTTTGAAGGCAACTATCAGGATTACGAAGCGGACCGCCATCGCCGCTTAGGTAGTGATGCCGACAACCCAAAACGCTTGAAATATAAGAAATTAGCGTGACCAAAAACGGGCGGCAAGGTTGGCCGGAAAAAACAAAGTTTAGGGAGGGTTGGATGGAGTGTCAGTTTTATTTACATTTTATTGGCTGATGGTAAAGGAAACAACTAAAAGTGCCCTATATAACAATAAGTTGATTTTTTGGTATGTAAGTTGCTTTATGCATTATAGGGTAGCCCCTTTCCAACCAAACAGCTTTTCTTAAAGAGGATAAAAAAATGAATAGTAAATTTAAAACCCTGTCGGCCAGCCTGTTGCTGGCGGGCACATTGGGTTTGGCAAACCAAGCACATGCGTTAAATATTGATACATTTAACACCACAACACAGTTCCTGGCCAGCCCTGTTGCTGTCTCTGGCACTCAAGTGGCGGCTCCTGAGGCTATCGGTGGCTTCCGTAAATTAGACATACAAAGCACCAATGGCTTTACCACTATAGCGGCAAACACCAGCCCCAATTTTGGCTCCCTGACGGTCAGCAATAACACCAATGTCATTTCAACAACGTCCGTGCTTTGGAACGCTAATAACGGTACTTTTGGTGGTTTGGGCGGCGTTGATTTGACTGACGGCGGCGCATCCACTGCCTTGCTGCTGGGCATATCCAGCATTGATGTGGGTCTTGTGAGCATCAAGTTTGATATTAAAGACACGCTCGCCCAAGGTGGGGATATCGCCACCTTGACGTTGTCCGGACTGAACGTGGGTCTCCAAACTTTTTTGTTTAGTTCATTCACTAACTACGCGGCTGTGGACTTTACCAAGATACAACGGATTCAAATGACAATCATCGCAGGTATATCCTCTGATTTGGCATTGGATTTGGTCGAAACTAACCGGGAGTTGCCAGAACCTTCCAGTTTGGTTCTGATGGGGCTGGGTTTGGCTGGATTATCTTGTTTCCGTAAAAGAAAAAATGCTTAATTGATTGCCTAGTTCTCTGGTTTTAACAAAAAAGCCGCTCATTGAGCGGCTTTTTTGTTTTTAGGGGCGCCTTCCGGTAAGAGGGGGTTATGGGTGCGGCAATTTTAATCGCCGCTTGGAAGGTGTCAATAAACCTGACAGTTGGCATGGCTGTTTTGGGTTTGCGGGTAAACACATTGGCCGCCGGATGTTAAACGTCCGTCCTTCCGGAAATACTGGCGTGCTTGTTGTGCCTTCCTGGGCAGGATAATCTTGGCATCCTGCGTTTGCGTGGCTTCCACATCGTTATCGCTTGCCGCTCAGGTGTAAGCCGTTCCCTAATATATTCGCCGCACATATAGGGGATGAATCAGTTATAATCCACCGTTTTTGGGTACAGCAGTCAGGCGGCATGTCAGAAAACCATTCAGAACTTAAACGGCGGCGCACGTTCGCCATCATCTCCCATCCCGATGCGGGCAAAACTACCATTACTGAAAAACTCTTGCTGTTTGGCGGTGCGATCCAGTTGGCGGGTTCGGTCAAAGGCCGTAAAGCGGCACGCCATGCCACTTCCGATTGGATGGAAATGGAAAAGGAGCGGGGCATTTCGGTGACCACCTCGGTCATGCAATTTGAACATAAAGACGCCATCATCAACCTGCTCGACACCCCCGGCCACGAGGATTTTTCCGAAGACACCTACCGCACCTTGACGGCGGTGGATTCCGCGCTGATGGTCATTGACGTGGCAAAAGGCGTGGAAGAGCGCACCATCAACCTGATGGAAGTCTGCCGGTTGCGCACCACGCCGATCCTGACTTTCATCAACAAGCTTGACCGTGAAGGCCGCGAGCCGATTGAGTTGTTGGACGAGGTGGAAAATGTCCTGAAAATCCAATGCGCCCCGATCACCTGGCCTATCGGCATGGGCAAACGCTTTAAAGGCGTCTATCATTTGTACAAAGATGAAATCCATCTGTTCAGCGCCCAACATGGCGGCAGGATTGCCGAAGCGGAAGTGATCAAAGGCTTGCATAATACCAAGCTGGACGATTTGTTGGGCGACCAGGCCGCAGAATTACGCGATGAGATTGATTTGGTCAAAGGCGCCAGCCATGAGTTCGATTTGGACGCCTATTTGGCAGGCAAACTCAGTCCGGTGTTTTTCGGTTCGGCGATCAACAATTTCGGGATTTTGGAATTGCTCGACGCGTTTGCCGAATACGCGCCGTCGCCCAGGCCACGCGAAGCCGAACAACGCACTGTCGATCCGGAAGAAGACAAGTTCACGGGGTTTGTTTTTAAGGTGCAGGCGAATATGGATCCTGCGCACCGTGACCGCATCGCCTTTTTGCGGGTCTGTTCCGGAAAATTTGATAAAGGCATGAAAATCCACCACGTCCGTTTGGGCAAAGCGGTGCAGGTGTCCAATGCGCTCACGTTCCAAGCCGACTCGCGGAAAGCGGTGGAAGAAGCTTATCCAGGTGATATTATCGGCCTCCATAATCACGGTACGATCCAGGTCGGCGACACTTTTACGCAAGGTGAAATTTTAAAATTCGGCGGCATCCCGTATTTTGCACCGGAACTGTTCCGCCGGGTGGTGCTCAAAGACCCGTTACGCGCCAAAGCCCTGCAAAAAGGTTTGGTGCAATTGACCGAAGAAGGCGCGACCCAGCTGTTCCGCCCGTTAAAAAACAACGATTTAATTTTGGGCGCGGTCGGGGTGTTGCAGTTTGATGTCACTGCGTTCCGTTTGAAAGCCGAATACAATGTCGAATGTGTGTACGATGCCATCCCCATCTCCACCGTCCGGTGGGTCAGTTCCGACAAACCCGCCAAATTGGAAGAATTCAAGAAGAAAGCCTTTGATAATCTTGCCGAAGACGGCGGTGGGTATTTGGTGTATGTGGCCAATAGCCGCGTCAATTTGCAGCTGACCGAAGAACGGTGGCCGGATATTCACTTTAGTGCGACGCGGGAATTATAGCCGCAAGGCAAGATTTATGCCCTGCGGGATACTGAGTGGTTCTTGATTGTAAACTGATCGGGTTCTGGCTTGATGGGTGGCATTGAAAAATGCGGAAATGCCCAAAGACTAGGGCATTATGAGGATAACGGCTAAAATAAATTTGTTGGGCTATCTATTCAGTTTTCTTAATCCATAAATTCCTAAACTATGTCTGAACAACAAAGCGACGCACAAACAGCTTTAAGTAAACTCAAAACATTTATTAACCAGCAAGTGATCGGCCAGGATGTGCTGGTTGAGCGTATGTTGATCGGCCTGTTGGCGGACGGGCATATCCTGGTTGAAGGTGCGCCAGGTCTCGCCAAAACCCGTGCCATCAATATCCTCAGCAAAGGTATCCAAGGTGATTTCCACCGTGTCCAGTTTACGCCGGACTTATTGCCTGCCGACTTGACCGGTACGGAGATTTACCGGCCGCAACAGGGTTCGTTTGAATTCCAAAAAGGCCCGCTCTTCCACAATTTGATACTGGCTGACGAAATCAACCGTGCCCCCGCCAAAGTGCAGGCCGCATTACTCGAAGCGATGGCGGAACGGCAAATTACGGTAGGGCAGGCGACCTACCCTTTGCCCGGCCTGTTCATGGTGATGGCGACCCAAAACCCCATAGAGCAAGAAGGCACGTATCCCTTACCGGAAGCCCAACTTGACCGTTTCTTGCTGCATGTCAAAGTCGATTACCCTAATGCCGAACATGAAAAGGCCATCCTGCATTTGGTTAGGACTGAAGCGCGGCAAACGGCGCAGGCTAAAGCCGAGCCCTTTGTCGCGGTTAGCCAAGCGGCATTATTTGCAGCCAGGAATGAAGTGCTGGATTTGTACATGGCGGATAATTTGGAAACCTATTTGTTGCAAATCATTTTGGCGACCCGCAATCCGCAAGCGTATGGGGATGATTTGGCGGGTTGGTTGCAATACGGTGCCAGCCCTCGTGCCAGCATTGCCTTAGACCGTTGCGCACGCGCCAAGGCGTGGTTGTCACAACGTGATTTTGTCGCGCCGGAAGATATTCAGGACATGGCTTTTGATGTGCTGCGCCACCGTTTGATTTTATCTTATGAAGCCGAAGCCGAAGGCATCACCACCGACCATTTCATTAAAGAGCTGATAGCCAGAATCGCTGTGCCTTGATGTTAGCCAAAAAACCATTAGCCACCGCAAACCCTAAAGTTACCGTCTCCTTAGCCAGCCTGATAGATTTGGCTGGTTTTGCCGCGCGTATCAAGTTGCATAACCCGCAGTTCCGCGCGAAGCAAAGCGGGGGGTATGTCTCGCGCTTTAAAGGGCGCGGCATGGAATTTGAGGAGGCCAGGATTTATCAGGCGGGTGACGATATCCGTAGCATCGACTGGCGCGTGACCGCCCGTACAGGTACGGCGCATACGAAAATCTTCCGTGAGGAACGCGAGAAGCCCGTGTTTATTTCCGTGGATAACCGCGCCGCCATGCAGTTCGCCACCCGTGGCGTGTTCAAATCAGTGTTGGCGGCTAAATTGGCCGGATTGTTGGCATGGACAGCCCAGCAGCAAGGTGACCGCATCGGCGGGCAATTGTTTTCCGAGCAATTTTGCCGTGAATTAAAGCCGCAAAACGGCAGGCAGGCGGTCTTGCGGTTCTTGGACGCCTTAGTTAAGGGGGGGGGATGGCCGGATAACGCCAATCCATCCAGCATGTCTTTGGAACATGTTCTGGCGAGGTTGACCCACCATACCCGCCCCGGCAGCCTGGTTTATTTCATCAGTGATTTTCGCGGCCTTAACGCGCAAGCGGAAATCCATCTGGCCAAGTTGGCGGAACATTGTGATGTGGTGTTGGTGTTTGTTTACGATGCCTTAGAAAAACGCTTGCCTGCCAATAAGGGGCGTTACCGGTTTACTGACCAAGAACGCGAAGTGATTATCGATAGTGCGGACGAACAACGCCTATCCGCATACCAACAGCATTTTACTGACCGGCAACAACGGTTGGAGCTATTGGCCAATAAAAGGGGGCTGGCATTGATCCAATGCAGCACTACCGAAGACCCGATACAGTGCTTAAGATGAAAAACGTTTTTCGATGACATTATGCAAGCCACGCAACTAGAACTCAGGGACATCCATTTACCCGAAGCCATTGGTTGGTGGCCGCCGGCTGTAGGCTGGTGGTTGTTGGCCGTGGTGATAGCGGGGCTAGTGGTTTTTTTGTACGGGTTATATAAACGCTTGACCCGCAAAACCGCTGTCAAAAATGCGAGAACGCTTTTGTTGGCCATTAAAAATAACCGGGACTTGGATAACGCACAGAAACTTTGTGAACTGTCCATACTTTTGCGGCGTGTTTCAATGAGCATTTCGCCGCGTAGCGATGTGGCAAGTTTGACGGGCCGCGCATGGTTAGCTTTTCTTGACAGCCAGCTTAAGGATTCTAGGTTTAGTTCGGGTATAGGCGCCCTGCTTGCCGACGCGCCTTATCGGCAAAAGCCATTGTCGGACGCCGAGACCGCGGAATTGGTCAAGCTCTGCGAAGACTGGCTTAAGCACTGCACCCCGCCAGTCCGGCAGGGGGCAATCCACATGAAAAAAACGTTATGATCCATTTGGAATGGCCTTGGCTGTTGGCTGCTTTGCCCTTGCCTTTAGCCGTCCGCTGGTTGCTGCCAGCGCATCAGGTGGTGGAGCAGGCGGCTTTAAAAGTCCCTTTTTTAGATGATTTCACCGGTGGCGAAACCGCCGTCGTTTCCCGTCAGAAATGGCTGTTAGGGATGGCGGGCATTGCTTGGTGCTTTTTCATTTTGGCTTGTGCCCGTCCGCAGTGGTTGGGCGAACCGGTTGAACAGGCGGTCAGCGGGCGCGACCTGATGCTGGCGGTGGATTTGTCTGGCAGTATGGAAGCGCAAGACTTTTTTTTGAATAAGGAACCTGTTGATCGCTTGACGGCCGCCAAGTCGGTTGCGGGTGATTTTATTAACCGCCGGGTTGGTGACCGCATCGGTTTGATCCTGTTTGGTAGCCAAGCTTACTTGCAAACGCCGCTGACGTTCGACCGGAAAACCGTCATTACGTTGTTGAACGAGTCCGCATTAGGCTTGGCGGGTGACAACACCGCCATTGGCGATGCCATAGGTTTGGCGGTCAAACGTTTGGCGCAGCAGCCTGAAAATAGCCGGGTATTAATTTTGATGACCGATGGCGCCAATACGGCGGGTGAGGTCACGCCGCTGAAAGCGGCGGAATTGGCGAAAGCCAAAAATTTAAAGATTTACACCATAGGCATAGGTGCGGATGAAATGATTGTGCGCAGCTTTTTTGGTAGCCGCAAAGTCAACCCTTCGGTGGATTTGGACGAAGGCGCTTTGGTCAAGATCGCCGAAAGCACCGGGGGCAAATATTTCCGTGCCCGCAACGCCGAAGAATTGAACAACATTTATTTGCTGCTTGATGAGCTGGAACCCATTGAAAAAGACAAGCAATATTATCGCCCAAGCAGCGAGCTGTTTTATTGGCCGTTGTCGGTTGCGTTGGGGTTGGTGGCTTGGCTCTGTGCCGTGCGGGTGAGGTTATGACGGGGATCGCTGATTTTCATTTTATCAGGCCGTTCATGTTGCTGGCCTTGTTGCCGGCGATAGTGTTGCTGGTTTTGCTATGGCGGAGCAAATTGGGGCAAGGGGTATGGGCATCGGTTTGTGATGAGGACTTGTTGCCGTATTTATTGCAGGAAAAATCGGTGAAACCGACACGGGCCTTGTTGATGACCGGGGCGGTTGCGGCTTTTTTGGCGATCACCGCCTTGGCCGGGCCGACTTGGCAGCGCTTGCCTGCACCTGCCTTTAGGAATATGTCGGCCTTGGTCATTGCGCTGGATTTGTCACGGTCTATGGATGCCCAAGACATAAAACCCAGCCGTTTGGTCCGGGCGCGTTACAAGATATCTGACCTGCTAAAACAGCGCAAAGACGGGCAGGCCGCATTATTGGTCTACGCAGGCGCGGCTTTTACGGTGACCCCGCTGACGGATGACACCCAAACTATCGACAGCCAATTGTCCGCATTAACCACAGGGATGATGCCCCGCGCAGGCAGCAACACCGTGGCCGTCCTCGACCAAGCGGTGGCCTTGTTCAAACAAGCGGGTTTGCCAAAAGGGCAAATAGTCCTAGTAACCGATGGTGTGGATATTGAAACCGTATTGCCGGCGGTGAATGCCTTGGATGGCTATGAATTGTCCATTTTGGGTGTCGGCACCCCCGATGGGGCGCCTATTCCTGATGTCAATGGCGGTTTTGTTAAAAATGCCCAGGGCACCATCATTATCCCCAAATTGGATGCCAATGGTTTGGCACAATTGGCGCAAGCGGGCCATGGGGTTTATCAGACCATCACGGCGGACGACACTGACATACGCGCTTTGCTGGCACGGTTAGGCCAAGCTGTCCAGCAAGGCGGACAAACCAATGGCAATGTCGTCGTCGAATTATGGGATGACAAAGGCCCGTGGTTGTTGCTGTTCGCACTGCCTTTAGTGGCAATGAATTTTAGGAAAGGCGTATTGGCGATTGCGTTTTGTTTGTCGATACCGTTCCCTAACGACAGTTATGCTTTGGGATGGCAGGATTTATGGCAGACGCCAGACCAGCAGGCGCAAACAAAATATCAGCAGCAGCAGTTTGCCCAGTCGGCAGAGCAATTTGCCGATCCACAATGGAAGGCGTCAGCCTATTATAAGGCGGGTGAATATGGTAAGGCTCTCAAAGCATACCAGGCTGCGCCGCAACCGGAGAGCAGCGATTATTTTTATAACCAAGCTAATGCCTTAGCCCGTTCCGGACAATTAGAGGAGGCTTTAAAAGCTTACGGCCAAGCCTTGGTGATTGACCCAAAAAATGCTGATGCCCAATACAATAGGGACATTGTGGCCAAAGCGCTCGAAAAACAGCAGCAAGAACAAAAGAAACAGCAAGGCCAGCAATCGCAGCAAAAAGACGCTAAACAAACGGCTGATGGGAACCCAACTGGGGATCAAAAAAAACCAGATGGGCAGAACGGCGACGATAGCAGCCAGAAACCTGAGCCAAAGCCGGAGCGTCCGGATCCGGCGGCCTCTGGGCCGCAACAACAGGAAAAACAAAAGCCGCAGGAAGCCAAAGGCCAGGCTGAAAAGCCGGAACCGGCAAGCGGAACCGCTGAAGGCGGACATGAAAAACCTCCGGTGAAACCCGAAGATAAGGCACAACCCGCGCTTAATGTTGAATCAACCGAACAACAGCAAGCGAATGAGCAATGGCTGAAGAGAATCCCGGATGATCCGGCCGGGCTATTGAGGCGGAAATTCAAATATCAATATAAGCAGCGAAACCCAAACGACGGGAGCGACGAGGAGGGTTGGTGAGTTGGCCCGACAGCTTAGCGGCTTAATTAAAGACAGTCTGGAGCCGGAAAATACGCTGGCTTATGCCAGAAAATGGAATTTATCTTTTTGCAATGGTTTTGCTAAGTCAATCTGTTGCTTACTGTTTTTAGCCGGGGGCGCCCTAAAAGTAGGCTGCGCCAAAAATAAAGCTGGCCGGTTTCAAGGTAATAATACCGGAGAAAATGTTAATTACTTCCATGTGCCAGGAGCCTAGATGAGTAAAAATACCCATAATCCTTTAAAGCTATGCGTTGAGGTCTCGTTGTTGTTGGCCTGGGGTATAACGGCTGGTGTGAAGGCCGACTCTAAGTTGCCGGATACCTTGGCAAGGGTTAAACCAAGCATAGTCGCCGTAGGGACTTACTTGCCCAAGCGGAGCCCCCGGGCAAACTTTTTAGGCACAGGGTTTGTGGTGGGGCAGGGTAACCTGGTCGTCACCAACGCGCATGTTGTCCCTGAGTTGTTGGATATTGAACATTTAGAGAAAATGGCTATTTTTTATCGGCAGGGCAATGATGAAAAAATGCAGACGGCCACCGAAGTTGCAGTGGATAAAGACCATGATTTGGCCGTGTTGAAGATAGCCGAACCGTTGCCCGCCCTTAAATTGGGTGATGCGGCCTTAGTCAAAGAAGGTCAGGTCTATGCCTTCACAGGTTACCCCATAGGCATGGTGCTGGGGCTTTATCCGGTCACCCATAGGGGGATGGTTTCTGCGATTACCCCTAATGCCATTCCGACACTCAGGGCCGGACAAATCAACCCCAAATTACTTAGACGGTTGGACGCCCCGTATAATGTTTTCCAACTGGATGCGACAGCTTATCCAGGCAATAGCGGCAGCCCCCTTTATGATGCTGATAACGGCAATGTGGTCGGCGTTATTGATAAGGTCTTCGTACAGGAAAGCAAAGAAAATTTGTTATCCAACCCCAGCGGCATTTCTTATGCAATCCCGGTTGATTATGTGACCAGCCTACTCAAGGATAAAAACCTACATTGATTGTCGCGCTTGCCAATTTCCAAAAACCTTTAAAGGGAAGACTGTGATCCGTATTTTTCGACACTATATATCAAGGGCTTATTTATCGCTTTTGTTGATTGAGTTTGTGGTTTTTTTTAGTGCGATGTATTTTGGGATTACCGCCCCTGTGTTAACGGCAGCGTCCTGGTACAGCGATTATGGGATTATAGTTTCTAGCACCGTTTTTGGCTGCGTCCTAACCTTGTCTTGCGCCGCAATGGGTTTGTATCGCCGGAGTTTAAGCCTCCAAGATTACAATCTTTTGGCCCGTACTTGCGTCAGTTTTGTCCTCGCGGTCATTATCCTGGCGCTCATTTATTATTTCATCCCGGAATTTTTGATCGGGCGTAGTGTGCTGGCGGTAGCTATCTTCTTTGCCTTGGTCGGTATCTTTATAACCCGGGAATTATTTTATAAGTTTGCGAACCTGGAAAAATTTAAAAAACGGGTGCTGGTGATTGGCAGTGGCACGAAAGCCAGTAAATTAAGTGATATCAATAATAGCTTCATACACAAAAGCTTTAAGATCGTTGGTTTTGTCAGCTTTCCTGGCGAGCAAGTCGCGGTTGATGAGCTGTTGGTTAACTATTATGAAAACAACGATATCCGGGCTGTTGCGGAGGGTTTGAAAGCCGATGAGCTGGTGGTCGCCCTGGATGATAACCGCCGTTTCATGCCGCTTAACGGCTTGCTGGATTGCAAAATGTCCGGGCTGAAAGTGATTGATATGGTCAGTTTTTATGAGCGTGAACAAGGCATTATTTCCTTAGAAAACACTTATCCTGGTTGGCTGATTTTTAGCGATGGTTTTGCGCAAGGCGGTTTACGGGCATGGGAAAAGCGTTTATTTGATTTATTCGCGAGTTCTTTGTTGCTGGTCGTCACTTGGCCCGTCATGTTACTGGCCACCCTGGCCATTTTTTTGGAAAGCGGGGGGAATGGCACGATATTCTATCGCCAGATCCGGGTGGGTGAAGATGGCAGGAACTTCGAAGTGTTGAAGTTTAGGAGCATGAGGAATGATGCTGAAAAAAATGGTGTGCAATGGGCGCAAGCCAAGGACAGCCGGGTCACCGCAGTGGGGGGGGTCATTAGAAAATTCCGCATTGATGAATTGCCGCAAATTTTTAATGTGTTCAGCGGGCAGATGAGTTTTGTCGGCCCACGTCCGGAAAGGCCTGAGTTTGTCAATGGGTTTGAGGAAAGGATCCCTTATTATCGTGAAAGGCATCGTGTTAAGCCCGGCATTACTGGTTGGGCGCAATTATGTTATCCCTATGGTGCCAGTGAAGATGATACCATTCAAAAACTCCAGTACGACTTATACTATGTTAAAAACTACAGCTTATTCCTGGATATATCCATTATGTTCAATACCGTTGAAGTGGTATTGTGGGGCAAAGGGGCGCGTTAATGATGCCTTACATTTGCCTAATGGTTGGACTAGGGCATTAATCGGCCTGGCGCTGGTTTTAGCCGTTTCATTAGCTGTTTTTTTTGACACATGGTCTTCAATTACTGAGATTTGGGCCCGTTCTAAGACTTATACGCATGGCTACGTGATCGCCCCAATTAGCCTTTGGTTAATCTGGTCACGGAGATATTATTATCTTCAGTTATCACCAGCGGTGTCTTACCTCGCTTTTGCGGGAATTATATCCTGCGGTTTTATATGGTTGAGCGCCGATTTAATCCATATTGTGGTTATCAAGCAATTGGCCGTTGTTGGCATGTTGGTAAGCGGTTTTTGGCTAATATTAGGGAATACGGTATCCCTCAGCATGTCGTTTCCCTTGCTTTTCCTTTTTTTTATGGTGCCTATGGGCGAGGAACTTATCCCGGCACTTATAGAGTTTACCACGACATTTACCGTTAAATTGCTTAGGGCCAGCGGTTTGGCGGTTTACCGCGACGGCAATTTTTTTACTTTAACATCAGGCAGTTGGTCGGTTATAGAAGCGTGTAGCGGGATTAGCTATTTGATAGCCTCCATTACCTTGGGTTTTGTTTTCGCCTATTTGAATTACGCGTATTTTTGGAAGCGGGCGTTATTCATGTTGCTGAGTTGCATTGTCCCCATTATTGCCAATGGCCTACGTGCCTATATGATAGTCATGATCGGCCACCTTAGCGATATGACCTTAGCGGTAGGTGTGGACCATCTCGTTTATGGCGGGGTCTTTTTTGGCCTGGTTATGCTGTTGCTATTTTATCTGGGGTCTTTTTGGCGTGACCCCCCTTTTACGCCCATCTCAATTGTCACCAAAAAAACGGTTAAACAAAGCGTTAACCCTATGCTGTTGGCAATAGTGGCATTTACACTATTGTCCGGGTTGTGGCCATTAGTGTCACCTTGGTTGTTGGATAAACAGGCCGTTAACGGTTTACCTATTTATGTATTAAAATCGGGGCCGGACGGTTGGCATCCGGTAGAAAACCCAAACTGGATTTGGGTGCCCCAATTTGACCAGGCGGTCGACCATAAAATTAGCTTTTATAGCAATGGTAAAGACATAATAGGCCTGTACCGCGCCAGTTTCGGTAAAGAAGCCCAAGGTGCGGAATTGGTCAATTCTGAGAATATGCTGATCAGGCCTATTGACTTTAAGCGCTTGCGTTCGGTAAATATTGGCCCTGCGCAATTGGCGGAGGATGCGGGTATGGGTCTGCCGGTCAATTCGACGCTGATAAAAGGTGCGGAAGCGACCGTTTTAGCACTGGATTGGTATCAAATAGGTGGCCAAATCACCACTAACCGGTATTGGGTCAAATGGCGGCAGTTAGTTAAACGCTTAACGGGTAATGCCGCACCTGAATTAGAGGTGGTCTTATGGACACAATCGTCGGACAGGGACTATCGGCCTGCGGGACGTGTGCTAACAAGTTTCTTGGTGGATTTTATGAAGCAAAATAATTTGTCATCCGGATCATAATGCCAAACCTATTTAGGATCGGTAGTCCTGGGATATCCAATAGTTGCGGGTTTGACGCCCTAAACGATGCCTTAAAAGCTTACAAAGAATATTGATAAAAATGAAACGAAAACAAAACAGCAGCCTCTTAGGCGCCCTGAAAAGGCATTGGATCCTGTCCTCGGCGGTGGTTGCCGGGGCGCTGTCGGTGGGGTATTGGGGGCTGTACGCGTCCGACCGCTAACTCTCCGAGGCGCATGGGATCATCC